>SDBV01000094.1_pt1 | contig 98840 bp, 84 predicted proteins | sample 2277081 | NCBI WGS metagenome assembly SDBV01 (sample SAMN10402039, study PRJNA504765) | marine sediment metagenome | isolation source: marine sediment core GS10_PC15, 223 cmbsf | place: Arctic Ocean: Southern Knipovich Ridge | collected 2010
ACCCGCAGGGAAGCCCTCAACAGAATCGGCCAGGAAATGAAAATTAAACTTGGGGATTTAAGGGATCATATAATAATCAAAACGATTGACAATGAATTCAGGATTCACATTGTTGACAAGGAAGGCGCGCCGATGTTTCCAAGCGGCGGCACCGAACCGAACGATACGGCCAAAAAGATACTAAAAACCATGTCGCAATCTTTGGCTAATACCGGCTTTATGATTGCCGTCGAAGGGCACACAGACGCCCATCCTTTCAAAAGCGGGAACATTACAAACTGGGAGCTTTCCACTTTAAGGGCCACGGCGGCAAGGAGGGAACTGGAAGCTTTTGGATTAGAGGCAAATAGGTTTAACAGGGTTACAGGATACGCGGCCAATGAACCCCTTTTTCCTGACGACCCATTCAATCCACAAAACAGAAGGATCAGCCTTCTTTTGTCAGAGAAGTAGAAAGGCTTTTTTTTACGAATTCTTTTTTAAACTGGCAAGTTCTTTCTTGGCCATAATTAATGATAGATGCGTCTTAACCCGCATTTTAACTTCCAGCAGCTCAAACGGTTTGGTTATGTAGTCAACCGCGCCAAGCTCGTAGCCCCTTTTTCGGTCCTGCACTTCATCCATGGCCGTGGAAAAGATAATCGGTATGTCTTTGGTCTGTGGATTGCTTTTCAGATGCTTGCAAACTTCGTATCCATCCATTTCCGGCATCATGATATCCAAAAGGATAAGGTCGGGCGGATTTTGCGATTCTGCTATCTTGATTGCCTTTGCGCCGTTTGTTGCAACGCTTCTTTTGTATTCGGAAAGAACGTCATTCAATACGTCAATATTTATCGGAGTGTCATCGACAATAAGAATCCTTAAACTGCCAATGTCTTCAACCATCTTTTTTACCTCTTAATAACTGTGCAATTTATACTTTAACTCAACAGCGTTGCCCGCTCTTCGTCATGATCCGCGAATTCAAGGGCGATTTCTCTGAACTCTTCCTGAATTTCCAGAAAGGCATCCGTCATATCCGGGTCGAAATGATTTCCCTTCCCTTCTGAAATTATCGCAACCGCTCTCGAGTGAGGGAACGGCGGCTTGTACACGCGCTTACTGATTAGGGCGTCATAGACATCTGCAACAGCCATAAGCCGTGCGGAAATCGGAATTTCAACGCCTTTCACCCCTTCAGGGTAACCGCTACCGTCCCACTTTTCCTGATGCCCGTAAGCTATCTCACGTGCCAAAAAAAGGAACGAAGAGGTACCGCCGAGCTTTTTCTCCGCGGCGACAATAGCGTCTCTACCGTAAGTTGTATGTTTTTTCATTTCCTCGAACTCTTCGTCCGTGAGCTTTCCAGGTTTAAGCAAGATGCTGTCCGGCACGCCTACCTTACCGATATCATGAAGCGGCGCGGATTTGAACAAAAGTTCGATAGTTTTATCATCAAGGAAGTCAGTGAACTTGCCCTTTCCCTTTAAATGTTCGGCTAGAGCTCTAACATAACTCTGGGTCCTTTTAATGTGCCCACCTGTCTCGGGATCGCGGTACTCTGCCATCACCGCCATGCTGAATATTATTGCATCCTGTGTTAAGGCCAGTTCTTTAGTGCGCTCCTGCACCTTTTGCTCAAGAATTTCGTTTTGATTTTCCAAGAACTCCTGCGCAAGTTTTAAGGTTAAATGAGTCTTTACCCTTGCCCTAACAACAGGTGCGCTTATTGGTTTTGTGATGTAATCTACCGCACCGAGTTCCAAACCCTTTGTTTCGTCTCCTTCAGCTGTCATTGCTGTAAGGAAGATCACAGGAATTTTGCGGGTCTTTTCGTCCGCCTTAAGTATTTTTATGACCTCATAGCCGTCCATGCCCGGCATCATGATATCGAGAAGTATAAGATCAGGTCGGTTTTTGGAAGCGACTATCTTTAATGCCTTTTCGCCGTTAGTCGCAACGCTCTTTTTGTAGTCGGATAACACGTCTGCAAGAACGTCTATATTCTCTGGCGTATCGTCAACGATAAGTATTCTTTGACGGGTTAAATCTTCATCCATTCTCATCACCCTTAAGCTGAATGCTTAACGACTTGGCAATTACGCTCAATACTTCCAAAGCGCCCTCAAAGTCGTATTTTCCGATAAATCCCTCAAGCTTTTTCAGATCGGTTAGTGCACTGGATGCTTTAAGGAGTTCTTTCAGGTTGCCCATTAATTCTAATGCATCCATGTCATCTTCATCAAGGAGGGCCGCTAGCTTTCTTAATATCGGTTCCACTTTGGATTTATCAACAACCTCATCGCCACCGCCGCCATCAGTCTGCACGCTATCATCTGCTTCTGTTAAAGTTTCTATGGAATCAAGTACCAGTTTCAAATCTTTATTAAAGGTTTCCATTTTAGATTCCAAGCCGTCCATTTTGTTTTGCCTTATACTCTCTTCCAGGTCGCGCGCGCTTTCAAACAAATCATTTGCGGAAATCAGCCCGGCAACACCTTTAATTGAATGCGCCGTTCCTCTTATTTCATCATATTCACCGTTACCGAAAGCCTTTTTGATTTCGTCGATAACGCCGACGTTGCTGTCATGGAATTTAATGAGAAGGTCTTTGTATAGCTTTTCGCTTCCGCCTATACGTTGAAGACCGGCTTTCGTATCGATTCCTTCAAGTTCGGGAACGGCCATATCTACCGTTTTACCGGCGGTGTCAGGCGATACCTCTTTTATAACTACTTCCCTTTCTCCCGGCTCTATCCATTTCACAAGTGCCGAAAAGAGTTCCTTCGTATCTATCGGCTTCGTTACATAGTCGTCCATTCCGGCTTCAAGGCATTCTTCACGATCTCCCGCCATTGCCTGCGCCGTCATTGCTACTATTGGGAGGTCTTTGAACTTTGGAATTTTCCTGATGGCGGCGGTGGCCTCAAGGCCGTTCATCTCCGGCATCTGCACGTCCATGAACACAAGGTCGAACTCGAATTCGTTAACCTTTTCGACGGCTTCCCTGCCGTTGTTAGCTACAGTTACAACCATACCGGCCTGTTCAAGTAGTTCCGTTGCCACCTGTTGGTTAATTTCATTGTCTTCCGCTAAAAGAATCTTCGCGCCCCTTATCCTTTCAAGTCCCTTGGCGTGAGTAAGGCCGTGCGTTTCGCTACGCGATTTCCTTTCAACGCTTTTCCCAAAGACTTCCATGATCGTGTCGAACAAGGTCGAATTGCTTACAGGCTTTATAAGGAAGCCGTCCATGCCCACTGCGTCGGCCTGTTTCATTACTTCTTCCCTGCCGTAGGCGGTAACCATTATGACGGTCGGCGCCTTGGGAAGTTTCGGGTCGGCTTTTATCCTGCTGGTCGTTTCAATGCCGTTCATTTTCGGCATCTTCCAGTCCATCAGTACAAGTTGATAATGTTTTTCCGGCGCATCCCCGGCGCATCTTTCCAGTTCGGCGATTGCTTCCTTGCCGGATGCAACGGTGGTTACCTTAAACGACATAGATTCAAGCGCAACCTGCAGGGTTTCACGCGAAGTGTCGCAGTCATCAACAACAAGGACTCTCATTCCCCTAAGGTCAACCGACGGGATGAGAACTTTTTCCTTTTCCTGCGCCTGTCTTCCTAACTTTGCGGTAAAAATAAACGAAGAACCTTTACCGTGTTCGCTTTCCACCCATATCTCGCCGTCCATCATCTCTACCAGTTTTTTGGAAATTGTAAGGCCCAGCCCCGTGCCGCCGTACTTCCTTGTGGTGGAGCCGTCTGCCTGCGAGAAAGACTGGAACAGTTTTCCTATCTGTTTCTCGGTTAGCCCAATACCGGTATCCCTGACGGTGAACTTTAGCGTTACGTTGTCTGTATTCTTTTCCAATACTTCCGTAGAGACAACAACCTCGCCCTTCTCCGTAAACTTAACGGCGTTGTTCGAAAGGTTTATAAGGATTTGCCCCAGCCGTAACGGATCGCCCACAAGCGACATTGGCACTTCTTTGGCCGTTGAAAAAATAACTTCAAGGCCTTTTTCTTCCGCTTTAAGGGTAACGAGGTTGGAAAGGTTCTCCAAAACACCGTCCAGATGGAAATCGATCAGTTCAATGTCCATTTTGCCAGCCTCGATTTTTGAGAAATCGAGTATGTCGTTGATAATGCCCAAAAGGTTATGCGCAGAATATTCCACCTTTACAAGGTAGTCGTGCTGTTTAGGCGTAAGCTCGGTCCTTAGGGCAAGCTGGCTCATGCCGATGATTGCGTTCATCGGCGTTCTGATTTCGTGGCTCATATTTGCAAGAAAATCGCTTTTAGCCTGGGTCGCTTCTTCCGCCGCCTGTTTTGCGACTTTCAGTTCGTTTTCCGCCTTCTTGCGCTCTGTAATATCGCGGATAGAGCTTGCAACTACAGTTCCACTTGATGTTTTAATCGGACTGAGTCTTATCTCTACAGGAAATTCCCGGCCATCTTTGCATAATGCCAAAAGTTCCATGTTTTCCCCCATAAGCCTCGCATCGGAATGGCGTATGAGCTTCTTCCTATGTTTCGGATGACCTTTTCTGAACTTTTGAGGTATCAGCATTTCGATTTTATTGCCAATGAGTTCTTCCCGCTCGTACTCGAAGATGTTTTCCGTCTGCTTGTTTACCATAACGATCTCACCATCTGAGTTTGTAATTATTGTGGCGTCCGGCGCTGAATCTAAAAGCGCGCGAAACTCCTCATCGCGTTTTTTGCGTTCTGTTATATCCTCTTTCACGGCCAGGAAATGCGTGATTATTCCGCTTGAATCCCTTATCGGCGATATCGATGATTGTTCCCAGTACAGGTCGCCGTTTTTCTTTTTATTTTGGAATTCTCCTCTCCATTCATCACCGGCAATAATCGTCTCCCACATTTCTTTGTAGAACCCGGGAGGTACGTTGTCCGATTTCAGAATACGGGGGTTTTTGCCAAGCGCTTCTTCTTTCGTGTAGCCCGTCGTTTCGGTAAACTTCGGGTTGACGTATTCGATATTCCCTTCCACATCGGTAATTACGACTGTCGCAGGGCTTTGCTCAACTGCTGTTGAAAGTTTCCGTAATTCTTCTTCATTTTGTTTCTGTTCGGTGACATCTGTTACCGATCCACTTGTGCGATAGACGCGCCCCTGTTCATTCCTGAGTGATTTGCCGCGTGCGTGGAACCAGCGGTACTCCCCCGCCTTAGTGCGTAGCTGGTACTCGATATCGTAGGGCACGTTCGATTTAAGATGTGTCAAGAAAACCGCATTGGCTTTTTCCAGATCGTCCGGATGCAGGAGGACTTTCCAAGCCTCAAAGGTATTTGCAAGCTCATCGTCCTGGTAGCCGAGCATCTCTTTGAAGCGCGGGGAAAACCAGCTCTCTTTCTTTATGAAGTCGTACTCCCACAGGCCATCGCCCGACCCGGCCACGGTCAGCTCGAACCGCTCCTTGCTTTCCGCAAGGTCATTCGTTCTCTCCTCGACACGTTGTTCCAGTTCATCGCGCGCCCGTGCCAGGGAGAGATTAGCGCGCTCTCCCAGCGCCAGGGTAAACAGCGTCGCCCCAATGCTCAGGAACAATGTGACACCCAAGATACTGAACGTGGTAAGCCTCATCGTGTTGAAAGTAGAGAGAGCCTCTTTAACATCTATCTCGGTGGTCAGCCCAAACCCGAGGGGTTTGATCCACTTCCATGAGCCGTAGACCGGCACACCCCGATAATCCCGGTAACCATCTACGTCCGTCCCGGATTCGCCCCGTATGGCGCTTGCAGCCATCCGTGTAAAAGGCCGCTCAAGTATAGCAGTTTTGGGGCGGTACCCTTCGACCATGTTTCCTCCGGGATCACGGATTTCAACATTCAGCACGGAATTCTGATTCGATTCGATCAGTCCGATCTCGCGCAAATGGTCGTTGAAACGGCTTTCCGATATAAGCAGGCCGTTTCGGTCGAATGCATACGTCTCGCCCGTTTCACCCATTCGCCCAAAATGGAGCTCGCGGGAAAACTCCTGCTCCGGAATCAGGCGCTGAGTTAAAACGGCAATGACTGTCCCGTCCTGCTTGCGGATGGGCGTGGCAAAAAACATGGTGGGGGGATTAAGTTTTTTTGAAGGACGCTCGCTGTAAACTTCGCTAAGGTCTACATCGGAACGGGTTGGTGGAATGAACACCGCTGTCCCATTGAAGGCCTGTTCGATCAGTTCCGGCCGACGATCCGCTATGAAGTTGCGGGTGCCCATATTGTCATCCCGCATAGAACCGATACTGATCCGGTCGGGGCTGATGATAAAAAAACCGATTTTACCGAACCGCTCCTGATTGGATTTGAAAAAATCACGGGCCTCCTGGAGAGCGGCGGAAGGAATCAGAGTATCAGGGTCACGCAGAATGGAAAGCAAGCTTCCGGTAATGTCCACCAGTTCGGGATCGCGTCCCAGCTGATCCATGAAGGATTTCTTTGAATCAAACCAATTAGTTAGGCGTTGGGCCGTACTATTCAGAACAATTTCAAGTTCGTTTTGCGTACGCTTTAGCATTTTTCCCTTAATGCTCTCCAGGGCCAGCCATGACAGGGATGCCACTACTGTAATGAAAATACTTAGTGTAATCAGAGTCAGCATTCGAAATTGGCGCGTACCAAACCGTTGAGCTAACGATTCTTCACGTAAGGCCTTCATTACAAAAAAGCCGGATACGGATAACACCAGAAAGATTACGATGCTGATGGCTATCAACCACTGTGCCGTTCCCTTGTCTAACGCCACCACCCCGGATTGGGGCAATGTCTCAACAGAAATCCACTTTTCCATGATTTTATTACGTTCAGCCTGGGATATTGAATCAAGGGCTTTTTCCAGAATTGAGATAAAGATCGGCCAATCGTTGCGAACGCCGAAACGGTAGCCTTGGGTGGCCTTCAGGTTCATATCGGCCCCTACTTTTAGGTTAAGCAGAAGGTTTTTCTGGGCAAGGTAGGTTCCTACCGCAAAGTTGATAACAAATCCATCCGCCTTGCCGAATGAGACCGCCTTCAAAGCCTCCAACGGCGTTTCAACTAAATGCAGCTTTATTTCGGGATAGTTGTCTTTAATCTTATCGGTGAAAGAATACCCTTTCACCGCCGCCATAACCTTCCCGGAAAAATCGTCGAGGCCGTTGACGAGGGGATAGTCCTTGCGCGTCATTATGATTTCCGGAAACAAAAGATATGGTTCTGTAAAATCAAGAAATGCGCTTCGTTTCTCTGTTTTTTTCAGTACAGGGAGCAGGTCGATTTCGTGTTTCTTGACCCCTTCTATCACCTGGGACCACGAAAGGCCGGGGACAACCTTTATCTCGACCCCGAGACGCTGGCTGATGATTTCGATGTAGTCGGCGCCAAATCCTCTGTAGTTTCCTTTCTTGTCAATAAACTCAAAGGGTGGGAAGGCGGGATCTACCCCAAGGCGGATGGTTTTATGCTCCTCCAGCCATGCTTTTTCTTGCTCGGTCAATTCCAGAGAATCCGATTTCATGGTGGGGGCATAGGAAAACATGATCCAATTACTTAAAATCTGAGCGTAGGTTCCGTCCGATTTAATTTTATCAAGAATCATTTGCCAATTTTCAATGACCACATCCGGCGTGGTTTTGGAAAACGCCATGTACATAAAATCTTCTTGTACCTCGTAGACTTTTTCTATCTTCCCGCCAAAACCTTCTTCACTGGCTAAATGTTTTCCGGTGAGTTCATTGGCAATCCAAAGGTCTATCTTGCCGTTGATAAGTTTTTCGACATTCTCCTTGTTGCCCAAAACGGCGTCGAGATTGGTGAACCCCTTTTTCTTGAGCAACAGCTCGGCGAAATCATCCTTGTAAACGCCGATGCTTTTGACCAGTTTTGCGTCGTCGAGGGTTTTTATGGAAATACCTGAACCTTTCCTTGCGAAAAAGACGGTGTTGTTCGGCACCAGCGGCCCCACCCATTTGAAAAGCTTCTCCCTCATTGGCGATCTTGTGGTTGAAAAGAGGATTACATTGTCCTCCGTTTGCGCCAAATTGTACCCTTCGGACCACGGTAATACCTCCATGTTGTCTGGATGTCCGATCCGTTTTAGCAGTTCACGAACGATTCCCGTGGAAATGCCGGAAATCTTTCCGTCTTCAGTGTGGTTATAGGGCGGGAATTCTTCCGTTATGATCCTGAATGGCTCCGCTAGCCAAAAGATTCCCTGTGCTGTTAGATTAATGTCGCTACTTTGCGCCCGGTAATAACGCTTTTTGGAATCTTGTATATAGCGGCCTTCTATCTTTATCAGTTCATCGGTGGAAATTGCATTAAATCCTTCATCGATTAGATTTAGCAATTTCTTGTTTCCCTTAAGGACTCCCGCGTGGATTTTATTTATGAAAAGGGGATTTTTGATCTTTTCAAATTTGCCTAAAAGCCCCGCTCTTAGTTGAAGAGCCAATACCATTTGTTCTTCGGCGACAAATGCGCGTATTTCTCCATTGAGCGCTCCGTGCATCATTTCCCCGGCATCTTTGTAAACGAAAACCGCAACGTCGGGATAGTTCTTTTTCAGGTAATATTCCTGATAAGAGCCGAGAATTGCGCCGATATTTTGGTAAGAAAGGTCGCTCATTGCGCTAGGGTCGCCAACTCCCAATGGATAATAAAGGCAGGTTGAAGCTTCATATATCGGTTGGGAAAAGTCCATCCACTTTTTCCGTTTTTCGCTTTGAAAAAGGCCCGAATGGATGTGTGCCTCGCCATTTCTTAGCGCGGAAATTGTTTCGTTAAAAGTACTCGGACGGAATTTAACTTTTAAGCCGGTTTTTTGGGACCAAAGCTTCCATATCTCTACAAGAAGACCTGTCGCCTGGCCATCCGGCCCCAGCATAGTAAGCGGCGGATAGTTTCTGTCTATAGCTATTATTAGAGAATCTTCGGTGGAGATGCTTTTAATCTTCCGATTTTCAGCGTAATCAGGCGGGGGGTATTTCTCGGTCGTGATATTAGAAGTCTGCGCGAATGCGATATTCGCCATAAAAAGCAGGGCAACCTGAAAAACAATATGTTTTAACATCATAATTTGCTTGAAAGACACCTATTCAATTACATCCACGTCGTAACTTTCTAGGTCGATTATAGTGTATCTAAAATTGAAAATCCTATTGTTGGCCGGGCTCAAATTAAATGCCCGCTGGTTTTACCTACTTGTCAATGGGATAACCTGATTATAAAAGGCGCGTCTCCGAGTGCGGGATAATAACCTTATACATAAGATTAACTTAAAGGAGGTACTCTATTATTGACCGACTGGCAATCGGTCAGTAATTTACAAAATATTCAAGTATTGCCTTTAGAAAACAGCATGTTGGAAAACCCAACTCCCGTGAAAATGTTAACTAGCGCGGCGGTAAGCATTTCGTATGAATTTGGGTTTGTTCCCCTGCTCTACACCTAAAGAATTTTTAAACTTCTTTATTACCCAGATTGTATTTGTCAGCCAACTCTGCAATCGTTTCTAGGATTTCTTCTTTTGAGTACGGCTTAATAATGGAGCGGCAGTGGTACTTGTGGCAATATTCTTCCACTTCAACATCTATAATACCTGTCGCCAAAACGAATCTTTCCATATAATGGGGTTTATTTTTATGTAACCATTCACCCAGTTCAAACCCATTCGTCCTAGGCATCTTTATATCCGAAAGGATTAGGTCATATTCGGTTTTTTCGATAAGCTCTATCGCTTCCTTCCCGTCTTTTGCCATATGGACAGAAATCTTTTCTTTAGAAAAAACTCTACTTATATATCTCCTGATAGGTTCTTCGTCTTCAACAAACAAAAGACGAATGCCTTTATGTATTGTTAGCTTAGTCTTTGTTTCAACTTCCTTTTTTTTCTTCTCCTCGGTAACAGGCAGGGAGATTGTGAATCTAACTCCGGAATTCCCAATATTTTCCGCCTTTATATCCCCGCCGTGTTCTTTAATGATGCCGTATGAAACATAAAGCCCAAGACCGGTTCCCTCGCCGACCTTCTTACTCGTGAAAAAGGGATCGAATATCTTGCCGATTACATCATCCGGAATCGGCGATCCGCTATTTTCGAATATTAAAAATACATGTTCATCGCTTGCCACAGTTTTAACCGTGAATACCTTTTTGCCATGTACTTTCTTCATTTCATAGTAGGCATTCACGATGACATTCGTAAAGACTTGCTGCAATTGGTTTGAATCGGCAAATACTTTCGGAATGTCATGCGACAAATCCATTTTTAGCTCTATATCGTCTGCTTTAAAGGTATGGGAATAAAAATCTAATATGCTTCCCACGGCATTATTGACATCTAAATTTACTTTTCCCTCTTTATGGGTTCTGGAATACTTCAATAATTCATGAACGATTTTTGCGGTTCGTTTTGATTGTTTGGATATAATCTCCAGGTCATCCTTAACCTTTTGAGGCAGGTTTTCATTATCCATTAAAGTTTCTGAATATCCTAAAATGGCCGTAAGGGGATTGTTCAATTCATGAGCTATGCCGGAAATGAAAGTTCCTATGGAAGACAGTTTCTCGGATTGTATGAGTTGTTGCTCAAATTGTTTGCGATCTGTGATGTCGCGGCCATTCACAACGAAACCCTTAACCTCATTGTCAACACCTATATACGGGTAGTAATGAATATCCATGTACTTTCGACCGGTAACTGGAAACTCAAACCATGTTTGATAATTTACTTCTTTCCCGGCTAAGCATATCAAGGCATTGGGCTTTATAGTTTCATTAAAAAACTCATTGCCGAATACTTCGCTGACAGTATGTCCAATAAACTCGTTTTCACTCTTTCCAAAAACCTTTATGTACGCTGTGTTAACGGAAAGGTACGTGAATTCCTTATTCAGCATTGCCATCATGTCAGTGGAACTTGATACAATATGCTTGTTCTGATGTAGTTCGTCTTCCGCCCTTTTCCGCTCGGTGATGTCCTGGACAAGGGCGATGACGTATATCGACTTTCCACCGGCGTCCCATACCGCCGAGACGCTGAGACTGCCCCATACTACATGCCCATTTTTATGTATGTATCTCTTCTCCAGCTGAAAGGAATCTATTTCGCCTTCCCGAAGTTTTTTGGAAAGCGCCATATTATGTTTGATATCGTCGGGATGGGTTATGTTCCTGAAATGGTTCGACAACAGTTCCTCCTCGGAATAGCCGACCATGTCGCAAAACGCCTTGTTTACTACCAGGTACTTGTAATCCTGACCGAGTATGTTCAACCCGACTTTGGAAGATTCGAAGGCGGATCTGAATTTTTCCTCACTCTCCCGCAGCGCCTCTTCGACCCGCTTGCGCTCTGTGATGTCGTTTTTTAGATCATCAACAGCGTTTTTTAGGTCTAAAGTCCGCTCTTCCACCCTTATTTCCAATTCTTCTTTGACTTTTTGAAGGGCCGTTTCCACTAACTTGCGCTCGCCGATTTCCTTTTCCAGAGGTATTACCGAAAGTGACATAAGGGTGCGCCACAAAATAGCTCCCAAAATGATTGTCAGTAAAATCGAAACCGCAATGAGTTGAAAGGCAGATTTCCTCACGCCCTCAGAAATAAAGATAAAATCATAAACAATTTCCAGGGTTGCTAATTCCTTGCCAGCGAAGTCGATACGCTGCCTTAAGTGGACGGGATAATTCGCTTTTTTGGAACTTTTGTATTGTGCAAAAATAATATTCTTGTTAGATATCGCCTTAATTTCGATAACAGGAATAGATTGATGTTCCTTACCCCATTGATTCAGAAACTGCTCCACTGTTGCGTAATCATTTTTGAGGAGCGCTTCACGTGCGATGATTCCCATTAATTCCAATTCTTCTTCAGCATGTTCCTGCGCTTTTGTAAATAGCAACTTGTGAAGACGTGTCACGATCACCGCATCAATCAAGAAAAGGAACGTTATTAACACTCCCATGAAGGCAAACATAGCCCGCCTATATTTATGTAGTTTGAGTATTATCAAGGTTTGACCCCGATTCTATCCAAAGTCTTTAATATGTTACGCAGGTTATCATAATCTTCATCGGAGGCGGGTACCATGTTAGTCATGTTTTTTTTGATTGCAGTCATTATGGTTTTACCTTCTTTACTATCTTTGAGTTTGTACAAGGCTTCCCTCAGTTTTTTGACCGTTTCTTGTGGAAGCTTGTTGCTAGCAACAAAAATATGCTCCGAGATCGGCGTGGTTCTCGCAAGCACCTTTAAGCCACGTTTTTCGTATTGATAGAAGATCTCTTCCTTCACGGCGCCAGAGTCAAAATCGCCTGCAATTACACCCATGGCGACATTGTGGTGATTGCTTAGATGCGCGTAACCGCCAAGTTTATCAACGGAAACTCCCTCTTCCCGCATCATGAACCGCGGCACCAGATGACTCATGGTTGAATTGGGATCTCCAAATGCGAACCTCTTCCCTGCCAAATCTTCCAGCCTGCTCATACGGCTTTCTTTTCTAATTATGAAAATTCCTTGGAAGGTCGGTTTTCCGTTTATTTCAAGCCGCGCCAAATTGTGCTTCTTTCCATAAGCGTCCACCAGTCTTACATATGATGCAGGGCCCATATAGGCGATGTCTAGCTTATCTTGGCCGATTTCATCTATGTGTTCTTTATAATCCTTGGCGATCTTTATATTAATTGGACGACCTATTTCTTTGCTGAGGTAACGAGCAAGCGGAGAAAACCGCTTGTACAAATCAGAAGCGGCCAGATATGGATGCACACCCAGTAATAACGGCTCTTGTGTCTCTGCCGCCATACCAGGCGACGTTGAAACGAAAAAAAGTAACGCAAAAATATACGTTGTTAAATTTACAATGTATACCCGCCTATTCATACTATGAGATTTCCTTCGTACGTATTTTAACAGAATATCCATTGAGGTACATATACCAATTAAAAAGGAAACCTTAACCACTATTTCCCAGATGGAAAGACTGGCAATCGGTTACTCAATCTTTTCCTCATTTTTCATGTCCCAAAAGGTCGTGGAAAAGAATTCTCATGCCGATGTTTTCATCGGGGGTCCTGTTGCGCTCCCTATCGGAGGGATTCGTCATTCCATCCAGAGAAGGCTTTTTGGCCAGCCACCTCACGTAGTAAGAAAGCGCAACGATTTCATCTTCGTCCAGCTTTTCGGAAAACGATTCCATCTCGGTGGCCGGTTCCGAGGGGAAGGTGGAGGAGATCAACCTGCGTTATACGGTACTCGATAATGGGGATGGGGATAGAGCGCTTATCCCCAACAAGATGATTTTCAGTAATCCTGTCAGGGTAAAAAAGCGGAAGTAACCCGCCTGCGATGCGGTGATTTTGTGAGTGCCTACGGCCATTCTATCAAAACGTTTTATTTTTCCGTTCCCTTAGCCATTGCCCTCCTCCAACGATAAATGAATACAAGTAAGTGGCGATGAAAGCCACAGCTATGAGTGGCGTAACGGCCGGCATGAGCCACGCCGCCACCAGAGCAACGTTCACAAAAGCAACCGCAGTGGCTGTCTTTGTCAGCCTTCGAATAAGGAGAGTTAACTTGAACGGCACGATCATCGTCACCGAATGCAAGATAAATATCAGAACCAGATAAAGCCCGGAATCAACATCAAATATTTGCGTCAACAGGATGACAAAGAGCATGTGACGCATTAGCTCATTGGTTGGCGAACCGTTGCCAGTCACCACATCCGGATTGAGCCGGGAAGCTACACGAAGAATGATTGAAGCCGCAGCGATCATGCTTACCATCAAGACCAGTCCGCCGAAATGTGCGCCAACCGCCAAGACCAGAGCCACATGAGCGACTACATCGCAGATATTGTCAAGATAGGCGCCTAACCGGCTACGGATATTCAACTTGGCGGCCAGTACGCCGTCGAGGTCGTCCATAACATTATTGAAAATGATTAACGGGATCAGATAACGATAACCATCTTCCATGAACAGCAACACCAGAGGCAGCACACCGAGAATCGATGTTGCGTTAGCCAGGTTCCGATAGATCAAGTTTCCTTGAGGTTTCCCCATATATTTATCTAAACAGATTACTCATTAACAATCGGTCATGTTCCGAGCACAAAGAAATGATTCTCAAGGCTTGGAAACGGGATACCGAAGACTTTTGGGAGAGGCTTGATCAAGGAAGCCCCCAAACGCAAGACCCAATAGGTAAGGCGACCCACGATTTGGAGGGCCTGTAGCGATTCCGGGACGGCCTGCTTCCATTTCTTGATCAGTTCACACCCCATCTGCATCAAAACATAGGCCTCATTTCTTTCAATGTGCTTGAGTGTTAACCCGCATTCTTTGAAGATGCGTTTGTAGTTCGGCACAGAACGATAAACGACGGGATAGTCGCCAGTGCGCGTAACGGTCTCACCCCGAACCGTGGACTCGCGGCACAGGATGATCCCATCCGGCCCGAGATACGGAATCAACTTTTGCAACAGGGCGATCACGTCATTTTCGTCGAGGTACATGAGCAGGCCACCGAGGAAGACTAGGACATAGCGACCATCGGACTCGAACGAAAGAACATTACCGTGTATTGCCCGGACGTTGGAATACGGTGCGCATCGCTCCTCTAGCGCCGGGTAGAGCACGCTGCTGCCTTCTACTGCAACCACTTGCGAGAAACTGCGAGCGAACTCCTCGGCCCAGTACCCAACGCCACTGCCAAGATCGAGAACCGTGCCATTGTGCTCTACGCCACAAAGTAAGCGCCGAATGACCAGGGATTCTGCCTGAAAACGAAAATCGCCCGCACTCTCCGGAAAGCCGAAGTCATCCATCATATAGGGCCCAAGGATCGAGGACTTGACGCTCTCCCAGTACTGGTTGACTAATGCGCGATCGATCTCAGACATGGGGGGCCGTAGGCCCTGTGTCGATTAGAGAACGGTTGGAGACGGAACGGGGCCGGGCAAACATATTCTCCGCCACGCCCAGGTCCGCATTGGTATCGATCTCGTACCATCGGTTTGCATCGAAGAAGATCGCGTCGCAGGAGAATGTGCCGTCAGCGACCATCTCGGCAAATACGGCTTCATAATACTCACCGAGCCTGCCATCCGAGATATAGCGGCTTAACATTTCCTCAATCTTGTTCCATGAATTAAGGGAAAAGCTGTAGAGATTGACCGTTTTGTACTGGTGCCCATCATTACAAATATCAGCGCCCATACGAAAAGCCGTAACCCGCCTATCGGGGCCTAGCTCCACCGTGGTACCTTTCATCCATGGGAGTATCCTGGAAATCGCCATCTTGTCAGGTTGGAGCATGTCGTTCAGCATCCGGGTCTCGAAAACCAGGTCGCTTTCCACCAGCAAAAAAGACTCCCGAATCTTCTTCCGGGCCAGCCAGAGAGAGTAGATGTTATTGGTTGTTCGGTAATCTGGATTGATAACGTAATCAACCCGCATATCGCCAGCGTGCTGTTTCAGAAATTCCTGGATACGATCACCCAGGTGTCCGATCACCACTATCAGCCTCTTGAACCCCTGTGCACACAAATTGTTGACCAGCCGTTTGAGGATAGGAACACCTCCGACTTCAGTGAGACACTTGGGAGAATCCAGAGTCATTGGACGCAGACGGGTTCCCATACCTGCGGCCAGCAAAAGCGCTGTCGTTACATTAGGGGCAGCAGAAACATGGCTGGAATCGGTCATAGTTGCCCCCTGTAATACGGGATAGCATGTGTCAGATATATCCAGTCCGATTCCGCCTCTGGTGACAACAGTTTTAATATTACTCATAGTATTTATGATTCCTACCATACCCACACAATGTATGAATCTTTCCCGTGAAAACCCTAACTTATAGTTTTCTTGAGGTTAGACGCCTCCCAACCTTTGGCTTGTCGCCAGTCGTCAATCTCCTGCCGGTTGAAACGCCATTGAGGCCTAAGGTTGAATACGATACTATCACATTCTATCTTTGCAACATAGTCGCGTACAGAAACCAGCGTATAAAGGAGGCTGACCATTATGGAAAGACTGGCTATCGGTCAAGGGTAGGCTAAATATTAAGCCATTACCTTGGGATAACAAGGTGTTAGGAAACTAGACTTCCAAGAAACTGTTTCTGGCTAGCGGCACGGCTAGCATTTCGTATGAATTTGGGTTTGTTTTCCTGCTCTACACCTAATGAATTTCAAGCTTCTTTATTACCTAGATTGTATTTGTCAGCCAACTCTGCAATCGTTTCAAGAATATCATCTTTTGAGTACGGCTTTATAATGGAGTGGCAGTGGTACTTGTGGCAATATTCTTCCACTTCAACATCTATAACGATGATCAGTATCCTTATGGATGGCTCAACGAAGTTCTTTCGTATGCGTTGTCGCCTTCCTTGGAGTTGCCGGAGTCGGAGGTCTTATCGGTGCTAACGCCTACCAGCGTCGAGGCCTTCCTTCCGCCGCCAACGGTGCTGTAACCGCCTACAAGGTTGCCGCCGCGTCCGGCCATCACGCCTTCCAGTTCAAGCATTTCGTTCACTTCCTGGAATTCCGCGTGGTTTTTCGCGTTAGCGGCGCTGGCATCGTCGGATTCCATCGTGTATTTTTCTTTCTGCGGCAGGGTGCGCAGGAAGGAAACAACGTTCCAGATGTCCTGATCCTGAAGGACATTGCCCCATGGAGGCATAACTTCGCCGAGGTTCAAGGCGGGGCCGCCGCCCTTGATAACCGCGAACACGTCTACGTTGCTAATGTAATTCGAATACTTGCCGTTGGTGAGGTTCCTCGGGCGCGGATCGAGCCTTGCCGCTGTCGGGCCGTCGCCCTTGCCGCCCCATCCGTGGCATTGTACGCAGTAGAAAGAGAACCAATGCGCGCCCTGATCGGGATCGGTGCCCGCAATCGGGGTCTTGTTGTCATGGCGCGGGCGGGTAATGTTATTCCACTGGTTAACCCACTCGTTGTAATCGCCGCCGAGTGTTTTGGACTGCGAACCGCCGCGGAACCAGACCTCGGTTACGCCTGTTTTTTCGGCCCAGCCGGACTGCGTGTCGTTGTACTGACCGTACCATTTATTCTTATATCGCTTTTTCATCAAACCTTCGAGCGGGGACTTAATGAAAGCCTTTATTTTAAAGGTCTTTTCGTTGATCTCGGTAGGATCGGAAGCGACTTTGCCCACGCCGGTCAGATAATCGAACCCTGCAACGCCGTAGGTTGAAGCGGCCTTACCTATGTTGCCGGTACTGGTTTCAAACGCTTCGACGTTGGCCTCGTCCGCCTCGAGTCCGTACGCATCGCGCGCCTTTTCGGCGGCTTCCTGAGTCGGGTCGCCCGCTTTTTTGGCCTTTTCAAGTTCAGCCGCCGATTTCTTTCGCTTGGCATGCGCATCGTCAACCGCAACGGTAAACGATACTACGAGCGCCTGCGCAAGAAACGCTATGAAGAACACCCTAATTTTACTCATATCATATCCCCTAAATATGGATTATTTTGTTTTCTTCATATATTTCCTCATCTGTTGGAATTTCTTTGACAAACGAGTACTTGCATGATTTACATTGCACTATATGGAGATTAGGCCATCTTAAATAGCTTTCTATTTGAATTAAATCGGTTTCTCCGCAACAGTCATATTGTTGTCTTATTTCCATATATCCGATATTTCCAATATGACCTATCTTACTGTTCCTAAGTGGCGTAATCCTGTAATAACCTTATCATAAGATTAACTTATAGGAGGTACGCCGTTATGGAAAGACTGGCAATCGGTCGGTGATTTGCAAAATATTCATGTATCGCTTCAAAAATAATCTGTGTTAGAAAACTCGATTCCAAAGAAACTGGCATTGGCTAGCGTTGTGGCGGGCATTTTGCGCCAAACAGCACAGGAAGCTACGAGTAGAATTTTAGAGTTTGAAGGGAAAGGGAATGGTTATCTATTATTCCGGAAGTTCTTCACAGGCGCCCCAAAGTCCCCTTTTGTTCTTTTTAGCTTCTTCCTGAAGTTTTAGATATTTCTTTTTGCGATCTGCGGGAAATTTGCCGGGAACCCACCCGTAACCGCCTGTAATTATTTTTGAATTGATATCCTGGTTGTCTAAAGAAATATATACTAAAAGCTTTTTCATGCCTCCAGATATTTTGTCTCCGCTATCCCACTCAACCGTCACCTCTTTGTGAAGAACCAACGACCGAAAATAGTCTTTAGATTCCTGAAAAAAACACTTATCGATTACTCCCTCTTGAAATGGTGCATCTACACCAACGAGGTTGGTTTTGTACTCAATTCCATCATTAAATCTTAAAAAGAGCGAGTTGCCATCTTCGACATACACAACGGTTGCCTTTTGTTGCACGAATTTGAAGTTAGTACCTTCGAGATAATTCGTCTTATTGCTGCATGCGAAAAGGAGAGTGAGAAAACAAACCGTAATCCAACGCATTTTTTTATCCAGCAAAACTCATTTACTCCACCTTACCTCATTTCAATAATACACGCTTTCGAAAATAAAAAAAGGTCCGGTCAATTACCAGTAACGAATAACATGTCTTGGATTATTCGATTGAATTTCTTGTCCAAGATTTGGCCCGAATATCCAGCGAGTTACCTATTTGCTATCTTCATTTACCAGACTACTGTGCCATATGTTCAAGAAACGGGAAAATATCCGACTGGCAATCGGTCAGTGATAAGCAAAATATTCGATTATTATTCTGAAATAACAGCCTGTTAGAAAACTCAACTCCTAAAATAATTCCGTGGCTAGCGGCACGGCTAGCATTTCGCATGAATTTGGGTTTGTTTTCCTGCTCTATACCTAATGAATTTCAAGCTTCTTTATTACCTAGATTGTATTTGTCAGCCAACTCTGCAATCGTTTCAAGAATATCATCTTTTGAGTACGGTTTTATAATGGAGAGGCAGTGGTACTTGCTACTATATTCTTCCACTTCGACATCTATAATACCTGTCGCCAAAACGAATCTTTCCAAATAATAAGGTTTATTTTCATGCAGCCATTCGCACAACTCATACCCATTCATCGTGGGCATCTTGATATCCGAGAGGATTATGTCGTATTCAGTCTTTTCGATAAGCTCTATGGCTTCCTTCCCGTCCTTTGCCAGATGGATGGAAATACCTTCCTTGACAAGGGCGCTACTTATATATTTCCTGATAGGTTCTTCGTCTTCAACAAACAAAAGCCGAATGCCTTTAGGTACTCTTAGTTTAGTGTGCGTTTCAACTACCTTTGTTACCTTCTCCACGGTAACAGGTAGGGAAATTGTGAATCTAACACCGGCATCACCAATATTCTCCACCTTTATATCTCCTCCGTGATCTTTAATGATGCCGTATGAAACATAAAGCCCAAGACCGGTTCCCTCGCCAACCTTCTTACTAGTAAAAAAAGGATCAAATATCTTGCCAATAACCTCTTCCGGAATTGGCGATCCGCTATTTTCAAATGTTATGGAAACTCGCTCATCACTTGCCATAGTTTCAACAGTGAGCGCCTTTTGGCCATCTACTTTCTTTATTTCATGATAGGCATTCACGATAATATTCGTAAATACCTGCTGCAACTGGTTTGAATCGGCAAATACTTTCGGAAGGTCATGCGACAAATTCCTTTTTAGCTCAATATTATCTGCTTTAAATGTATGAGAGTAAAAATCCAATATGCTTCCCACGGCATTATTGACATCTAAATTTGCTTTCCCCGCTTTATGGGTTCTGGAAAACTTCAATAATTCATGAACAATTTTTGCTGTTCGTTTTGACTGTTTGGATATAACCTCTAGGTCATCCATAGCCTCATTTGGCATATTCTCAGAATCCATCAACTTTTGTGAATAGCCCAGAACGGACATAAGCGGATTGTTTAATTCATGAGCTATACCGGAAATGAAAGTTCCTATGGAAGAAAGCTTCTCGGATTGCATGAGTTGTTGACGCATGGCTTTTTGCTCGGTTATATCCTCGCCAATACTGAAGAATATGCCATAAGTCTTTCCACCATGAAGACGAACCTCGGTATTATTCCACTTAATCAGTCGCTCCTCTCCATCTGGAAGGAGTATGAGGTTTTCATAACTAGGATAAAGTTTTTCACTTAAGGCGCTGTTCCAAACATTCCTCATTTCCTGTCGGTTCCTTTCTGGAATGAAATTATCTATCCAGCTTTTACCTAATATATTTTCTCGGCTTGTTCCAAATAGTTTCAATAAAGATGGATTGGCATAAAACACTTTACAATCATTGTCCAACCCAACTGCTATCATATTTATATTTTCAAGGTGTGAACGAAACCTTGCTTCACTTTCCTTAAGCGCCTCTTCCGCCTTCTTACGCTCGGTGATGTCTCTTATAGCTGAAGTGAAATTACGCTCATCGTGCACTGCTTTTGTTTCTTCTACCCTCAATTCGATAGGAAACAGTGTGCCATCTTTTTTTTGCCCCATTACCTCTATCCTACGACCAAGAATTCTGGATGGTTTCCCCTCAAGGATATTAATCATTCCATCACTATGGGCTTCCCTGTATTTTTCGGGGATAAGTACGCTGATGTGGGTGCCAAGCAACTCTTCTTCGGTGTAGCCGAATATTTTCTGCAACTCCTCATTGACCAGAATGATCTTGGAGCTAGAATCAATTGAGACTATGCCTTCTCCAACCGACTTGATGATCGCCTTGATTTTCTGCTCAGAATTTTTTAGCGTCTCCTCCGCCAGCTTGCGTTCACTCACTTCTCCCACTAATTCTCTGGTTCGTTCCTCGACCCGTATTTCCAATTCGCTATGGGCTTTTTGTAGCTCACCGGTGTGCTCTTTGACCTTCGCTTTCAAGCGTCGGTTCCAGAAACCTATCCAAATGATTATCAGGAATAAAAACCCGCCAATACTCCCAACCCATCGCCAGATCAATGACCAATCAACGCTTTTATCAAACTTAACCAGCAGCCATTTATTCAAAATAACTTCACGCTGATCGCGAGTGATGGACTGTAAGACCTTCTCTATAATGCTCACTAGTTCCGGCCAGTCTTTGCGCACCGCAAATCTAACAAAATCATCTTTAAACGGTGCAGGCGCTGCGATTTTGAGATTGTTCAGGACTTGTTCTTGAATCTGATGGCTGGCCGTCAACAAATCCCCCACATAGGCTTCCGCTCGCCTTGTGGAGACCGCTCTAAGCGCTTTTTGCAGGCTGCCGTATGGGACAATATCTACGTTTGGAAACTCATCTTTCAACAGTTTGTGGACAGTCCAATTGTTAACCACGGCGACCTTCCGTCCATTCAGGTTGGAAAAATCACTGAGAAATGGCGCATCCACCCTATTGATGACAACGTAGGAAACATTTAGATACGGGCTTGTAAAGTTCAGGTACTTGTCCCTATCCGGATTTTTTAGGCCTGAGAACAGATCAATTCTTCTGCTTTTGGACCGTTCCATAAGCTCGGGCCAAGCGAAGTATTCGGCTTCAAACGATAAGCCGGTTCTCTCCGAAATCAGGCTCAGATAATCAGCGCTGATTCCGGCCATAGAGCCGGACTCATCTATAAAGGTTAGGGGAATATACTGACTGGTGCCGACCTTGACCTTTTTGTGGGTTTGTAACCACGCTCGCTCACGAGCGTCAAATTGAATTCCATTTGAAGGCGATGCTTTCGACCTACCGGCGACGGTTCCCTTGGAAATACCATCATCCGCCTGAGAAGACAAAGGGTATAGACTTGCCAAAATAACAACCACAATGAGGAGGCTGCGAGTTTGAATCAAGGTCATAATTTCCCTCTGGTAATATTTAGAATTACAGACATTTACTTCCCTCCAAATAAGACAAAGGGTTTTCAATCAGATGTGAAATAGCGTCATTGCCGTGTGAGACTATATCGCATTGAATGCCTTCTTTTTCAATTGATACCTTGATCAATTCAGATAAGTCTTGATTGTCTTCTACTACCAGGACATGTAACGAGTTAGCCACTTTACTCCTTTACCCTTTTTGAATATCGTACATTAACTTGCAAGAAATATACCGAAAATAAAATAAGATTAAACTATTGAAACACATAGCATCTTTTTATATATTCGACAACAATTCTGTGTAAACAAGCCTTATTTTATGCAAACTGCATAAATTATACAGATTTAACCTGTTTAAAAGGCACATTGCGGGAATGACTGGTTTAGCTATTATTACCTGCTTATGCAAGCGTGCCCTATAGCGCAAGCTTCAAACGAGGCGCCCTGTTATGGAAAGACTGGCAATCGGTCAGTGTTGATCATAATATTCAGCTATTATCTTTAGATAACAATATGTTGGAAAACTTAACATGAAAGAAACTGCTCTTGGCTAGCGCGGTGGCTAGCGTTTAGGCTCAATTAGCCCTACAGGTTGATACGCTGTCGATTTCTATAAAACAGCCCAGTGGCTATCATTAAAGCTGTAAGCAATATCATTCCCCACTCGGTTAGCGTTGGGATAATTGCCTGAATTCCACCCGTCGGCAAAACGACTACTTCAAGTGTGTATGTGTCGGAACTCGTGCATGTCACCTTTACCATTTCAGGAGCGTTAGCTGTTACAAATTCAACTTTTTTATGCCGAAGGGAAATCCCCCTTCCGGATTAACATAGAGCAGACATGCTGCCCCTTGTCGAACCAGGCACATTCCTCCGAGCATGAAGTTTGATCGTCAAGTTTCCAGCTTTCACGGTCGCTTTTTTTTTCATTCTTTCCAGAAAAAACCTGGCCTGCCACTAAAATCGGGCAAAATCGATCGAACTGTTTTTCCATATTAATTTCTCCTTATCCAACATTTCCCTGACGACTTCATTTTACCGACTCTCATTATGACTGAAAATCCAAAAATTATCCCGCCAATACCTGTTTCCTCAAGACAGGGCATGAACTTAAGGGAGGCAGGCTATTATGGAAAGACTGGCAATCGGTTGCTCAATCTTTTCCTCATTTTTCATGCCCCCAAAGGTCGTGGAAAAGTATTCTCATGCCGATGTTTTCATCGGGGGTCCTGTTGCGCTCCCTATCGGAGGGATTCGTCATTCCATCCAGAGAAGGCTTTTTGGCCAGCCACCGCACGTAGTAAGAAAGCGCAACGATTTCATCTTCGTCCAGCTTTTCGGAAAATGAATCCATCGGCGTTCCATCCAGCCCGGTGGCAATCGTCAGATAGATATCTTCGATTTCCAGCCCACGTTTCAGATAATGCTTCTGAAAATTGGCCGGTCTTATCGGTTTTCCCCAGTCGTCTTTTAGCTTATCCGCCTTTTCGCCGTCGCCGTAGCCTTCAGGCCCGTGGCAGTCGGCGCACTTTGTTTTTTTGAATAGCTCGTCTCCTCTTACCACGTATTCATATTCAGACATTACCGGCTGTGGCATTACCGCCGTCACAAGCTCCTCTTCCTCAAATACATCGGAAAAAGTCTTTATGAAATACGTAACTTCCCATTTTTCTTTTGTGGTCAGCCCCAGCATCGGAAGCATTGAGGTCCCATGTAAGCCGCGCGATATCGTTGTGAAAATATCGTCGTCGGTAGGCGGGAACGCGTTAGGCGTTGAGCGGAATTTATAGATTCCCAACGTGAAATCACGCGGCTTAGTATCGAGCTCGTCCGCCCTTTCCCCCTTGCCGTCGCCTTTCGGACCATGGCATTCGGCACAAACCTCCTTGTATGTCGCCTTGCCCGCTTTTATTGAATTTTCATTTTCGGGCGGTCTGGGCGTTTTGAAATCAACACTAAGGGTGTAACCGGCAAACCAGTTTATAGACAGGGCCGAGCGAAACTTTTCGCCACCCATGGGGCGAACCCAAACGTCATCCTCCTGGGAGTAACTATAATGAGAAGAAAATAAAAGCACGGCCAGCGCTATGGCGATGGAAAACTTAAACGGCCGCGATATTTTTTTCATCATAGTCGGAAAGGCCTGCGGCTACCTGAGTTATTCATGATGCATAATGCGGCCTGCGCGGGTTTAACTACCCGGATGCACGATCTCCGCGCCCAAAAGGTTTTCGATGGCGCGGGATATCTCCATTGCTTCGTCGAAGGTATCGGGCGTGGCTATAAGCTCCACCACCGCGATATCGGGCTCCAGCGTCCTTACAATGGCGATGTTGCCGCACGCCTCCACAATGCTGTGGATGTCGGCTATGTGTTCGGGGTCGGTCTTTAAAATGACCCGCTTTGCAGGAATATTTATGGGTGTCTTGTCCATACCGCATTTTACAGCTAAACTTCCTTTTGAACATGATGAATTTGAAGCGCTTTCGACGGTTTGTTGCGGTTATCGCCTCGGCTGTTATTGTTATATCCACAAACGCATGCGAAACGCCGGACAGCGTCCGTAAGCAGGTTTTCAAAAGGGATAGCGCCGCCGCCATCTCGAAACCCGGCAAGGCCAAGGTCAGCAAACCGTACAAGATAAACGGCGTTAAATATTACCCGATTGCAAGCGCAAAAGGGTTCAAGCAAAAGGGAGTTGCAAGCTGGTACGGGCCGGATTTCCACGGCAAGCTTACGGCAAACGGGGAAACCTACAACCAGATGGAGATGACCGCCGCCCACAAGACCCTCCCCTTCAACACCGTCCTGAAGGTCTCTAACCTCGAAAACGGAAAAAGCATAACAGTGCGCATAAACGACCGCGGCCCCTTCGTGGGGAAAAGGATAATAGACCTGAGCAAAAAGGGGGCAATGGAAATAGGTATGATGAGAAAAGGCACCGCATTGGTGAAACTGAAGGTGGCTTCGGCCAGCGAGAGGCGCTTCCACCCTTCCCCCCGGCGGTACGTCGAAAAGGGCCGGAAAGACGAAGCGCCCGCCGCCCCCACATCGGCGGCGGCGAAACTGGAAAGCGGCACGTTGCCTTCGGTATACTATGTACAGGCAGGGTCGTTTTCCAACCGGCTAAAGGCGGAAGACTTTAAAAGCTCTCTCGAAGGGAAGTATGGCAAGGTGTCGATCAAAAAGAAGATATTTTTCAGCGGAAAGGTACACCGCGTCGTTTTCGGCCCGTATGCCGGCAGGGAAGCAGCGGAAAAAGCCGCAAGGTCCATTAACCGAAGCCGCGCCGTAAAGGGCGCCTTCGTTATAGCGAACCCATGAATAACTCGCTTTTAAAACGCGTCATTATCGCCATCGCCGCCATTTTTGCGGTGGCCGTATTTAGCGCTCCGTTTACAGACGCCACAAACTACAAATACGTCGACGAACAAGGCGTGGTCCATTTTACAAACAACGAAGATTCTATACCGGAACACCTGCTGGAAACGGTGGAGGTTATTTTGGTTGAAGAATCGATCCAGAAGTCCGCAGCGAGGGCGTCCAAGTTGCAAGAGGCGGTTATCCCCTACCGCGAACAAAATAAGACGATGCTCATAAACGTGCTGGTAAAAGGCTACACGGAGGAATTTTTGTTCGATACCGGCGCGACGACCACGCTTGTCTCCCCCGCGCTTGAAAAAAAGCTCGGCCTTATAAAAATACCGGACAGCGAAATGGTGATGCATACCGCAAACGGCAACTTTGATACCTACCTGGTCAACATAGACCGCCTGCGTGTTGGCTCCATAGACCTTAAAGACGTAAAGGCCGCCGTGCGCGACTTTGCGCAAAAGGGAGCCAGAACTACCGGCATCCTGGGCATGAACGTGCTGGAAAAATATACGTTCACCATTAATCCCAAAACGAAAACAATCCACCTAAAGCCGCAGTCGTAACCGTTTCAGGAATAAACAATGCGCGATAAATACGATTTTAAAAGTGTCGAAGCCAAGTGGCAAAAGGAGTGGAGCCGGCGCAAGGCCGATAAGGCAGTACGCGACCCAAAGAGGGAAAAGTTCTACCTCCTTGAAATGTTCCCTTACCCCAGCGGGCGCATCCACATGGGGCATGTGCGCAACTACACCATAGGCGACCTCCTCAGCCGCTTTTACCGCATGAACGGAAAAAACGTCCTGCACCCGATGGGTTGGGACGCGTTCGGGATGCCCGCCGAAAACGCGGCGATAGAAAAAAACTCCCATCCCGCCAAATGGACGTTCGCCAACATCGATGCCATGCGCGGCCAGATAAAGGCGCTAGGCATCTCATACGACTGGGACAGGGAAATAGCTACGTGCCATCCCGGCTATTACAAATGGACGCAGTGGCTCTTCGTGCAGTTCTACAAAAAGGGGTTGGCTTACCGTAAAAAGACATTCGTCAACTGGTGCGAAAAATGCGCAACGGTGCTGGCAAACGAACAGGTGGTAAACGGCGGCTGCTGGCGGTGCGACAATCCGGTGAAACAAAAGGAACAGATAGGCTGGTTCCTTAAAATAACCGACTACGCCGAAGAACTGCTGGACGACCTGGAATACCTCAAGGGTAAATGGCCCGATCGCGTATTGACCATGCAGCGCAACTGGATAGGAAAAAGTTACGGCTCGCGCGTGGTATTCAAAATCGACGGTTCCACCAAAAGCCCTGCCGACGACTCGGAAAGCGGCATAGAAGTTTTTACCACCCGCCCTGACACGCTCTACGGCGCGACGTTCGTATGCCTTGCGCCGGAGCATAAGCTTTCAAAAAAAATCCCGACCCAAGACAGGAAAAAAGAAGTCGACGAATTCATAAAAAAGGCCGCCATGCAGGACACCGAATCAAGAACCTCCGACGATGCGGAAAAGCTTGGGATATTTACTGGCCGGTATGCGGTGAACCCCCTTAACGGCGAAAAGGTGCCGGTGTGGATAGCTAACTTCATTCTTATCGAATACGGCACCGGCGCGATAATGAGCGTACCCGCGCATGATACGCGCGACTTTGAATTCGCTAAAAAATACGGTATCGAAATACGCAAGGTGATTATTCCCAAAGGCGGCCCCGAAGACGACGACCCCGAAGCGCCGCCCGAAGAAGCCTACACGGGCGACGGCATGATGCACAACTCCGGGCGGTTTAGTGGAATGCCTAACCGCGAAGCGATACCTAAAATCAACGAATATTTGGGCGAAAACAATATCGGCCAGGCAACGATAAACTACCGCCTGCGCGACTGGGGAATATCGCGCCAGCGCTACTGGGGCACGCCCATCCCGGTAATCAACTGCGAAAAGTGCGGCATACAGACGGTGCCAGAGGAAGAACTTCCGGTCATCCTTCCCACCGACGTCGACCTGCTAAAGGGAGGCAAATCGCCTTTGTCCGGTTTGGAATCGTTCAAGAATACGAAGTGCCCGCAATGCGGCGGCCCGGCGAAAAGGGAAACCGACACGATGGACACATTCATTTGCTCGTCGTGGTATTTTTACCGGTTCGCCTCGCCGCGCTGTGAAGAGCTTCCCGCATCGAAACAGGACATGGATTACTGGATGCCCGTCGACAGGTACATCGGCGGAATAGAACACGCCGTCTTGCATCTCCTTTACGCGCGGTTCTTTAACAAGTTCTGCCGCGACATAGGCCTTTTGGAAAACAAGGAGCCGTTCGAAAAACTCCTCACGCAGGGGATGGTCATAAAAGACGGCGCGAAGATGAGCAAGTCGAAGGGCAACGTGGTCGATCCCGACTACATCATGGGCAGGTACGGCGCGGATTCAACGCGCGTCTTCATCCTCTTCGCATCGCCGCCGGAACGCGACCTGGAATGGGACGACAGCGGCGTGGAAGGCGCTTACCGCTTCATTACCCGCCTACACAGGCTTTTTAGCAGGTGGATACCGGAGCTTAAAGAGATACAAGAAACATCCGGCAAACTTTCTAAACACGGCAAAGAACTTCGCCGATGGCGGCATCACACGATCAAAAGGTTTACCGTAGACATCCGCGACCGTATGCACTTCAACACGGCGATATCCGCCGGGATGGAGCTCTTGAACTTCCTCTCCGATTTCAAACCGGAAGACGACATGGAAAAGGCGGAACTAAAAGGAACGCTGGTAGATTTTATAAAACTCCTCCACCCGATCATCCCGCACCTTACGCAGGAGCTTTACTCACGTTTCGGTATCGACGCGCACCTGACCGACGAACGCTGGCCTGAGTATGTGGAAGAATTCACCGCCTCCGATACGATAACGATAGTTGTTCAGGTGCGCGGAAAACTTCGCGCAAAACTGGAAGTCCCCGCCGACATAGCCGAGGAAGATTTAAAAAAGATGGCGCTCGACCACGAAAAGGTAAAAAACGCCCTCGACGGCGACGTGGTGAAAAAAATCATCGTCGTCCCGGGACGTTTGCTCAACATCGTGCATTAACAAAAAATCGTAAATGGAGGGAAAATGCCTAAACCGAAAGTACATTTTTTTACATGCTCCAACCAAAGGCCGCAAGATCATCCCAAGGGGTGTTGCGCGGATCGCGGCTCGGACAACGTGTGGGCCGCGCTAAGGCAGAGGCGCGACGATACGGGACTCAATGACGGCGTCCTTATCAGCCGCACAAAATCGTGCTTGGCGCCGTGCCAGTTCGGGCCAGTCCTGGTTGTTTATCCCGATAACGTCTGGTACGCGCAAATGAATGAACAAAAGGCGGCAGAGGTTTTCGATTCGCACGTGAAAGACGGCAAGCCGGTTGAAAAGTACCTCATCCCAGAGGGAGCTTTTTAGATTTGCAAAACACCGGTTTACACACCAATCAAAAACGCGAAAAACTCCTTGCGTCGTACGCCGTCCGCACCGAAAAAATGCGCGGGCGGATGCATTCCGAAGAGGAGCACCCGTACCGCTCGCCGTTCCAGCGCGACCGCGACCGCATAGTCCACTCGTCGGCCTTCCGCAGGCTGGAAACAAAAACGCAGGTCTATACGCTAAAGGGCGATTACGTCCGCAAGCGCCTAACGCACACGCTTGAAGTCGCGCAGATATCAAGGAACATCGCGCGCGAATTGGGGTTGAACGAAGACCTTACCGAAGCCGTCGCACTTGCGCACGATCTCGGCCACGCGCCTTTCGGCCACAAGGGAGAGGGCGTGTTGCAGGGACTGATGAAAGACGACGGCGGCTTTGACCACAACACGCAGGCGCTTAGGATACTTTGCATCATCGAAAGCAGGTACCCGGAGTTTCCCGGACTCAACCTGACGTATGAAGTGCGCGAGGCAATCGCAAAAAAGGGGAAAGACCGGCAAGTGGAACCGCTTAAGGACGAGTTCAGGAAATTCAAACACGCAACGCTTGAAGGGCAGGTAGTCGATATCGCGGATTCGATCGCCTATACGACGCACGACCTCGACGACGGGATAACTTCCCAAACGATCACCGCCGACGTTTTAAAAAAATGCGAACCGTGGAACGAGGGAAAGGAAATAACGCTGAACCTTCACCCCGACCTTGAGGAACGCCCAAAGATTTTAAAATATCAAATCGTCAGGCACATAATAAACGAACACGTAACAGACGTGATAAACGCCACGCGCGAAAAACTTAAAGAAGCAAACCCGCAATCGCCCGACGACGTAAGGAACGCCGGTTCCATGCTTTGTTCGCTAAGCGAACCGATGCGCAAAAAACACCAAAGCCTTAAGGATTTTTTGGTAAAAAATATGTACGACAACTACGTGATTAAACGAACCGAAATACAGGCGCTGAGGATTATCGAAGGGCTGTTCAACGCGTTCATGGAAAGCCCCGACCTCTTCCCCGAAGGCGTTCGGGCGCATTACCACGAGAAGAAGAAAGAGGGCGGCGAAAAGAGAATCGTGTGCGACTACATCGCGGGAATGACGGACGGCTTCGCGTTGCAGGAACACAAAAAAATCTTCGACCCCACCGAAATGGGGTAGATGGTAGCGTAGGCGCCCTCGCCTGCGCATGGTAGCACAGGCAATCTTGCCTGTGGATCGCCTGCAAAGGCGATTACTTATCAGGGGATGTTCCCCTTTAAGGGGAAACGCAGACAAGATTGTCTACGCCACTAATTCAGCTTTCCCCCTCCCCCCACTCCCGCAAGTTGAAGTTTTGCTAAAATTTTGATACCTTTGCTCCATGGGGGATCAGGAGAAAAACGCGAAATATTGTTTATCTTGCGGCAAGGAAAACGCCAAGATAGGCAAATTAGAAGAAGCCGTAAAAGATTTCACGGAAGCAATCACGCTTGATCAAAAAGATGCCGACTCCTACTACAACAGGGGCAATGCTAAATCCGAACTTTGCCTCCATGAAGGCGCTATAAACGATTACGACGAGGCTATAAGACTCGATCCAAAATACACCAAAGCCTACAACAACAGGGGCAACGTTAAGTCCGTTCTTGGCCGCAAGAAAGAGGCCATAAACGATTACGACGAGGCTATAAGACTCGATCCAAAATATACCAAAGCCTACTACGGCAGGGGTTTAGTTAAACGGGAACTTGGAAAAAATAAAGAAGCGGCAAATGATTTTCATCTTTTCGTAGGGCTTACCGACGGGTCGTTGGGTGAATTTAAGAAAAGAGCCTTATCGTTTATTAAAGAGATAGAAAACACGAAGAAGCGAAAAAAGAAAAAAGCGAAAAAGAAAAAAAAGAAGAAGGCGGAACAAAAAGAAAAACCCGAACCTGTTGCACCTGAACCCATTCCCGCCCCATCTGATAAACCGTACAAGGATATCCATTCGGCAGCGGTGATGTTTATTGACGTATGCGAATCCACAAGGATAATGCACTATCACGGTGTGGTTCATTTTTTGAAAATGTATAAAATTCTTGATAATATTTTCAACAAGACCGCCAATCAGAATGGCCTTATTTTCAAAAAAGGGCTTGGCGACGGGTTCATGGCCGCATTTGAGGATGAGGTAAAGGCTGTTAAAACTGCGGCGGAAATATTGAAGGCTTTAAAAGTGTACAACAAAACACAGGGTGATAAATCGCAAATCAATGTAAGGATTGGCATTGATTACGGGCAGGTTTACAGAGGGGACGATGATGACGTTTTTGGAATGCGGGTAAATATGGCGGCAAGGATTGAGGGCGTTCAGAAGAGTTCCGTTAAAGAGTTTTCCGGAAATATGCCGGAGAGAATCCGGATACTGGTATCGCACGTTGTTTACGCTTCCATTAAAAATGAATGGGAATGCGATAAGGTCGGGTGGGTTGATTTGAAAGGTTTTGAAGGTACCCAGTTTTGGATTTACAACGTTGATTGGGAAAAAGCCTAAAAACTAAATCCTATTCCGGTAGTGTAGGCGCCTTTTCCCCTCGTGCCTCGGGACAAGCGACAAGCTCAGCATGACATTTTTTGTCACCCAGAGCCAGCCTGCCACCTTTAGGTGGTCGAAGGGCGACAAAAAAATGAAATTTAAAGCTCTACCTTTGTAGTCTTTACCAACGCTTCGGTTTACTTCTAAAGCGGTGCGATCTTGCGGACGGCCTCCATGCCGCCGGAAAGGTTGTAGAGATGATCGAATCCGCGCTTCGAAAGGATCGCCGCCGCAGTTGTGCTCCTTAGACCCGTTCGGCACACGAGGAGAATCTTGCTGTGCCTGTACGGTTCAAGCTTATCGATGTTTTTTTCAAGAATCGTGACCGGCATAAGCGCCGCGCCTTCCAGATGCCCCAGCGGGCCGTCGAACTCCTGCGACGTCCTTACGTCGAGAATGAGAACGTCTTCTTCGCTAGCGATAAAATCAAGCGCATCTTTAGCCGAAAGCGTTACGACATTTATATCGGGTTGCGCGCCGATAGTCGATATCGTGTTATAAATCAGTCCCATTCCAAGCATGGCAATAAATACTCCTGTTGCTAAACGTCCCTTGTTTTTCATTTTCTTATGTCTATTATACATCGATAAGACCGGAAAAAGCTTTGTCAAGGTCAAGCCCCGCCCATGTGCCAATGTTATAGCAACGCAATTATGTAATAATTAACCATGCACGAACTTTCAATCGCCATGTCTATGATGGACATAGTGGAAGAAAACGCGAGGGCCAAAGGCGCGCGCAAAGTCATTAAAGTAACCGTGGTTGTGGGAAAGCTCTCCGGCGTGACGGGCGACGCATTGAAGTTTTGTTTCGAGAGCCTCACGGAAGGAACCGTTGCCGAAAACGCCGAGCTTTCCATCGAAGAGCCGTCCGCAACGGCTTACTGCGCGGGGTGCGATAACGACGTGGAAATGGAGCAGTACGATTTCTTCTGCCCCGAATGCGGCGATGTGCTCGTACCGCAAGGCGGCAGGGAGCTTTACGTAAAGGAACTCGAAGTAGAATGAGCCGGATAATAAAGATCGAAAAAAAGATACTTGAAGCTAACGAAGAGGCGGCAAAAAGAAACCGCCAGCGCTTCGGCGCGATGGGGACGGCGGTTGTTAATATCATGAGCTCGCCCGGCGCGGGAAAGACGACGCTCCTTGAAGCCTCCCTGAAACGGCTATCGGGAAAGATTAATATCGGCGTGATAGTGGGAGACATAGCCACCGATCACGACGCGCGGCGCATATCAAAAGCCGGCGCCAAGTGGGTGGTGCAGATAAACACCGGCGGAACGTGCCATCTGAAAGCCGCGATGATCGAAGAAGCCATGGAAGTGGAGAGCGTGCCGGAAAAGCTGGATATCATCATCATCGAAAATGTGGGCAACCTTGTGTGCCCCGCCGGGTTCGACCTCGGCGAAGATACGCGCGTAATGCTTGCCGCGCTTACGGAAGGCGCGGATAAGCCGAAGAAATATCCCGCTATGTACCGCGCTTGCGAAATCCTTGTGATAAACAAGATAGACATATCGTCCGCCGTCAACGTTTCACCGGAAGAGTTTGAAAAAGAGGCGCTGGATGTAAACCCGGCCCTTAAGACGTTCCATCTGTCCGCCACGAAAGGCGACGGCATGGACGAATTCTGCGACTGGCTTTCCATGCTGGTAAAACGGCAGGCAAAACGCGCCTGAAAGCCATGCCCCCCGTCCGCTTTAAACTTGAAATAAAGGGTATCGTCCAAGGCGTCGGATTCCGCCCTTTCGTTTATAACCTCGCCGAACGCATGGGCCTGCGCGGAACCGTTCGCAACGACAAACTTGGCGTTACTATCGAAGTGCAGGGAAACGAAGATACCTGCAAAAATTTCATGGCGGCGGTAGAAAACGAATCGCCGCCCTTGGCGCGCATATCGCAAGTGAAAACCGTTTCGTTGCCTTTAGCGCCGGACGAAAAAAAATTCAAAATAATAACAAGCGACGATAAAAGCCTGGACGTTGCGCTCATCGCGCCGGACAGCGACGTTTGCCCGGACTGCCTGGCGGAAATGCTGAATCCAGCGGACAGGCGGTACCGCTATCCTTTCATCAACTGCACCAACTGCGGCCCACGCTACACGATAATCGAAAAAACGCCCTACGACAGGCAAAAGACTTCCATGTCGGCATTCGAGATGTGCGCGAAGTGCCGCCACGAATATGAAGATCCGAAAAACCGGCGCTTCCACGCGCAGCCGAACGCCTGTCCCGCCTGCGGCCCGGCGCTTAGGCTGCTGAACTCGGACGGCGGCGAAATAAAGGGCGGCGATCCGATAAGCGATATAATTGCTTATCTCGACGACGGGAGAATAGCCGCTATTAAAGGCTTGGGGGGCTATCACCTTGCGTGCGACGCGACAAACGAAAAGGCGGTAGCCGCCATGCGCGAACGGAAAATGCGCAAGGAAAAACCGTTCGCCGTAATGTCCAAAGACCTCGGAACCGTGCGGACATACGCCGATGTCGGAAGTGAGGAGGAGAAATTCCTGCTTTCGCGCGAAAAGCCGGTTGTGCTTTTAGGAAAAAAGAATCCGGAAATGCTGGCGGAATCGATTGCTCCGGGGCTAATGCACTACGGCGTCTTTTTGCCGTACACCCCTTTGCACCATCTCCTTTTTTCCGACGCCAACGCCATTGGGCTTAAAACGCCCGCGCTTGTGATGACCAGCGGCAACTTGAGCGACGAACCGATAGTCTTCGACGAAGGCGAACTGCTGGAAACGATGTCGGGGATAGCCGACTTTTTTCTTGTCCACAACCGCCCCATCGTATGGCGTTGCGACGATTCCGTAGTGCGCGCCGCTTCGGGCAAAAAGATGATCGCGCGGCGTTCAAGGGGATTCGTGCCGGAGCCGGTTTTCCTTGAAGATAAAGTTATGCCGATGCTGGCGTGCGGAGGCGATCTGAAAAACGTCTTCTGTCTCGCCTTCGGCAATACGGTCTTCCCCGGCCCGCACATAGGCGATTTGGAAAATGCCGAGGCGTTCAGGTCGTTCAGGGAATCGATACGACACTTCAAAGGAATTTTCGAAATCGAACCGCAGGCGGTTGCCGTCGACATGCATCCGGGATACTTCAGTTCGAAATACGGCCGCTCGCTCGGCCTTCCGGTGATTGAAGTGCAGCACCACCACGCGCATATAGCCTCGGTGATGGCGGAACACAGCCTCGAAAAGAAAGGCGAAGGAAAAGTTATCGGCCTTGCGCTCGACGGCACCGGCTACGGCGATGACGGGACTATATGGGGCGGCGAGGCGCTGGTATGCGATCTTGCCGGGTACCGGCGGGCGGCGCATTTTCCCGCGCTTGTCCTTCCCGGCGGCGACGCGGCGGCAAAGGAACCCTGGCGTACTGCGGCGGCTCTGATCTATGAAATACTGGGCGAAAAGTTATTCGATGAGCGTCCGGATTTCGTAAACGAAATAGGCAAGGGGAAAATTGAAAATATTATAGCGATGGTGAAATCGGACGTTAACTGTCCGAAGTCGACGGGCGCCGGAAGGCTTTTCGACGCGGCGGCCTCGATGCTTATGATAAAACACCACAACCGCTACGAGGGGCAGGCGCCGATGATGCTGGAAGCGGCGGCCGATAAATCTGTCAGGGAAAGTTTCGATTGCACGTTGGACGGCGACGGAACGCTCGATTTCAAACCGATGCTTGCGGGAATTATTTCAATGGCGAAAAGTGGAAAGGCCGAACGCGGTGCGGCGATGTTTCACAATACAATCGCAAAGGCCCTTGCAATGGTGTGCGAGAAGATAAGAGACGATGAAGGGTTGTCCGATGTGTGCCTTGGCGGCGGCGTTTGGCAAAACGCCATGCTGTTGGAAAGAACGCTTGAACTCCTTGCCGAAAAACGATTCACCGCATATCTGCCGCGCCAGATGCCTGTAAACGACGGCGGCATAGCGCTGGGGCAGATTGCGATAGCCAACCGAAGTTTTCGGCAGGGGAAAACCGTTTGATACCGGTTGGACGGCAAAAAGTAAGGGAGGCGGACGATAAGCCGGATTCTGTACCCTTTACAGGGTGACAGCCATTCATCTGTGCCTGGCCGTTGCCGGCAGGGTCATGCGGCCAACCCGAAGGCTAAAGGCGAGCCGCCTTTCATCCTTAACGGATACGCCTCCCTATTTGGCCTTGCACCGGGCAGGGTTTGCCGTGCGATCCGCGTCGCCGCGGACCCGGTGAGCTCTTACCTCGCCTTTTCACCCTTACCCCTTTTCAGGGGCGGTATATTTTCTGTGGCACTTTCCCTGGGATTGCTCCCGCTCCCCGTTAGGGAGTGCCCCGCTCTTCGGTGTCCGGACTTTCCTCCTGACGCGCATGGCGTCCGGCGGCCGTCTGTCCGCCTCCCGTATTATTAGCTGGCTATTTTTTTCCCCGCTTTTTCTTCTTTAAGCATGTAAAGGAACCGTATGCAGTGGGGGCATGTATGGATATGCGTCATCGTCCTCACTTCCACGGAGAGTTGCGGCAACACCGCAGTGTGGCAAGCCGTGCAGTATCCATTTTTTAGTTCCGCCACCGCTTTTCCCCCGCGTGCCGCATGGACCTTGTTGTAATGGGCCATCAGTTTCGGATCGATTTGCGAAACGAACTGATCGCGTTGGGAAACCAGTCCGCCTTTTTCTTCTTTTATTTTTTCTATTTCGGCTTCCTTTTCGACCTTTATCTTCTGGAATTCCCCTTCTTCTTTTTCCACCTTTACTTTTAGCGTTTTATCGGTTTCCTTGCTTTCTTCTACTTTTTCCATCAGTTCCAATTGCTCGTCTTCCAGTTTAGATATATCCCTTGTTATGTTTTCTATTTCCTTGAGCGCCGCCTTGTATTCCTGGTTTGTTTTTATTTCGTGCAGCTTATTCTTGGCCTTTGCCATGCCCTCTTCTTTGGTTCTTACGTCGCCTTCCTTTTGAATGCGGAGCTTCTTGTCGGCTTCGACCCCTTTAAGGAAGTTATCGTATTCCTCTTTTGCCCGGTTTGTTGCCGAGTAATGTTGCTGTATGAGGACGGGCAGGCTTTCCAGCTTTTCGTCTATTACGCCAATCTTGGTGTCCAGCCCCTGTAGTTCGATTAGCAGGTCAAGGTCTTTTTGCATTATTTAATCCTATACGCTTTCATAATCCTCTTCGATGTTGAAACCAATTATTCTAATGCTTTTTGCCGATTTTGCCAGAAACTTTTTAAGGTGCATGACAAGGTGTCGGGTAACTATCTGAATCACAGGCCGTTCAGTGCCCAGATGCCCGGCTTCAACAAGCACGGTTCCCAGCGGGCCGCATTCGAGCGTGTTATGGTGGCGCACCTCGCCGGTTACCAGCGCCTGTGCTCCACGCGAGGCGGCGTGGGCCAGAAAATCCGAGCCGGAGCCGGTGCATACGGCGACTTGCCTTATCTCCTTGCGGTTTCCATAAAAGCGAACGCTTTTGAGTTTAAGATTTTTCTTTACGAGTACGGCCAGACCCCTTGCGTTGGTTTTTTTATTCAATTCGCCCATGCTGTAAGTTATATCGTCGTGCTTTACGGGCCGGATTTTTTTCAGCCCCAGAATTTTTGCGACTTCGTGGTTGAGCCCTTTGGGGGCCGAATCAAGGTTCGTATGCATCGCAAAAACGGAAATACCGTTTTCAACGATTCTTTTTATCAGCCCGCCCTGCGCTCCGGCGTAATCGATTTTTTTTATGTGCGAAAATATCGGCGGGTGGTGTACGACAAGGAGGCTGCAATTCTCTTTGACCGCAAAGTCTATCGCCTCGTGGGTGGCGTCCAGCGCCACCAGTATCCCGGAAACCTTTTCGCGGGCGTCGCCTATTATCAGGCCGATGTTGTCGCCTTCAACGGCCAGCTTTTTTGGGGCGAGTTTTTCGCAGGCGCGCATTACGTCTTTTACGCGCATGGGGAGCGCTCCGTGGTCCTTGGCGAATGACTGATAGCGGAATGGACAAGAAAATCCCAATGAACAAGGCGGCCACCGGCCGGTATTATTTCATCAGGCTTAACGTACACTTTTCGAGCTCTTTCTTTCCTTCCTCTTCTTCCAGGAGTTTGAATTTCGGTTCGTAACTGTATTTTCCTTTTACGAGCACAAGGCGTATAAAATATTTCCTGCCCTCCTTGAACTCCATATCGAGGTTATATTTCGAAAAGGCGGTCTTTGCGGAAATCCTGTGCTCGCCGGCCTTTATCTCGTGCAACAGAAAGTCGCCGCCAACCGTTTTGCCGATCTGGACATCGTCCGCAAGTATTTTCACAAGGCGGTTTTTTGAATCCGGTTCCGGCCTGACAACGTAAACGATTGCATATCCGGGAAGAGGTCTAAGCGTTTTTGCCCTCATGTTGTCCTGCGCGGTTGCCTGCGGGGGAGGCGGCGTCTGGCATCCGGCGACAATTATCGAAAGTATAAGGAGGAGCGCTGTTTTTCGAATATTGTTCATACAAAAAGACTAGCCCTTAAATCGTGCGGCGTCAACGAGCGGCATCCGGAACGATGTTTATGTCGTTGCAACTTTAAGATGTCACTGTCAGGCATATTAATATTTAATCGACCTCCATTTTATATTTTGGTTAATATCCCCCGTTGCGGAATGCACCCAGCCTGCGCTCTTTCCGCATCCGAAATCCAGCGGCGTTATAATCAAGAATGGTTTTTTTTGTGATATATTGCATGGATGGACAAGGTGCATAAAAAATATATAGTGGATGAAGAGGGGCAAAAGACGGCGATAGTCTTGCCGCTTGATGAGTATGAGGAACTTCTTGAAGACCTCCACGACCTTGCAGTTATAGCAGAACGGAAAGACGAGCCGACCATCAGCCTTGACGAGTTGAAAAAGAAGCTTAGCGCTGATGGGTACATTTAATATCGTATGGAAAGCCTCGGCTGAACACGACCTGAAAAGATTAGACCGTCAATATATACCCAAAATCCTGTCCGCAATAGAAATCCTTTCGGAAAAAGCATTTCCAGCACAGTGCAGGAAACTTCAAGGCGCCGAATCAAGTTATCGCATTCGTATTGGCGACTATCGGGTGGTTTATCAAGTAAATGCCAAAAGCAAGACGGTAACCATCTATCATATTAGACATCGCAAGGATGCATACAGACGATGAATCTTACAACGACCACAATCCTCCACACTTCCATGCGGCTCAACCAAATTATTGCCCAAATATGCCATAAGTTCTGGTATCTTTAATACCCATGTCCGAAAAATTAACGGGAAGCGAGATAAGAAGGCTCTTTCTGGACTATTTCGCCTCAAAAGACCATCGGCAGGTGCGCAGTTCCAGCCTCATACCGGCCGCCGACCCGACACTTTTGTTCACCAATGCCGGGATGGTGCCGTTCAAGGACGTATTCCTTGGCGATGAAAAACGGGATTACAAACGGGCGGCTTCGTCGCAGAAATGCCTTAGGGTTTCCGGCAAGCACAACGACCTGGAGGAAGTGGGCCGCACAACTCGCCACAATACATTTTTTGAAATGCTCGGCAATTTCTCTTTCGGCGATTACTTCAAGGAGGGCGCGATAGAGTACGCTTGGGAATTTTTAACCGAAACGGTGAAGCTTCCCAAGGAAAAGCTATGGGTGACGGTTTTTGAAGAGGACGATGAAGCGGAAAAGCTGTGGGTGAAGGTAACCGGCATAAAGCCCGGGCGCATAATAAGGATGGGCGAAAAGGAAAACTTCTGGGCGATGGGGCCTACCGGCCCGTGCGGCCCGTGCTCGGAAATTCACGTTGACCACGGAAAGGAAAGGGGATGCGGCAAGGACGACTGCGACCCCAGCCATGAGTGCGGACGGTTTGAGGAACTTTGGAATCTCGTTTTCATGCAGTTCAACCGAGGCGCGGACGGAAAGATGGAGCCGCTACCCAAGCCGAACATCGATACCGGCATGGGGCTGGAGCGCCTGGCTTCGTTATTGCAAAATGTCGAATCGAATTTCGATACCGACCTCATCCGCCCCGTTATGGCCCGCGCGGAAGATGTATTGGAAAAGCCGTACGGCGACAACGGGGATGACGACGTTTCGTTCAGGGTTATCGGCGATCACTCGCGCGCGGCGGCCTTCCTCATTTCGGAGGGCATCCTCCCGTCGAACGACGACCGCGGCTACGTACTCAGGCGCATCATGCGGCGCGCAATGCGCCACGGCAGGATGCTTGGCGCGAAGGAGCCGTTCCTCTATAAGGTGGTAGGTTCGGTAATAGACCTTTTCAAAGGCCATTACCCCGAACTGATAGAAGCCGAATCGACAATCGCAAAGATAGTAAAGGTGGAGGAACAACGCTTCGAACGAACGTTGGAGACGGGGCTTGGCATCCTCAACCGCTTAGTCGAAAGGGCGAAAAGCGAAAAACGCAATTCGGTGGAAGGCAGGGAGATATTCAAACTATACGATACATACGGATTCCCGCTCGACCTTGCACACGACGTGATTACCGATGCCGGGCTTACATTCGATAAATCGGAGTTTGACAGGGAACTCGAAAACCAGCGCGAGAAGGCAAGGAAATCGTTCAAGGGGCAGGCGGCGGAAATCCCGAAAGTTTATAAAGAGATTAAAAGCAAGGCGACGGTTTTTACCGGTTACGAAGAATTGGAAACCCAAAGCGCGGTAAGCGCAATCGTAACGGGCGATACCGTTTCGGGTTCGGTTTCCAAAGGCCAAATGGCCGAAGTGATTCTGGATAAAACGCCGTTTTACGCCGAGTCGGGCGGGCAGGCGGGCGACAAGGGAACGATTGTTTCGGAGACGGGGTCGGCCAAGGTAGTCGATACAAAAAAGGTTACAAAAGATATCTATGCGCACATTGTCGAAGTAACGGACGGCGAGATCAAAACAAACCAGAGCGTAAAGGCTTCCGTAAATCCGGAAGAACGAGCCGCAACTATTCGGAACCACAGTGCGACTCACCTATTGCAGGCGGCCTTGAGGCAGGTGCTAGGCGATCACGTTAAACAGAGCGGATCGCTGGTAAACGACGAAAAGCTCAGGTTCGATTTTTCCCATTACGCTGCGATGACGTCCGATGAAATAAGGGAAGCGGAGGAAATCGTAAACACGAAGATACGCGAAGACCTTCCGGTAGCAACCGATGAAATGGAGCTTGAAAAGGCGCTCGACGGCGGCGCGACTGCGCTCTTCGGCGAGAAATACACATCGACGGTGAGGGTCGTCGGGATGGGAGATTTCTCCAAGGAACTTTGCGGCGGAACCCACGCGAAAAGTACGGGCCAGATAGGAGTATTAAAGGTTGTTTCGGAAACCGGCGTCGCGGCGGGGGTAAGGCGGATAGAAGCTATAACGGGGCAAAAGGCCTTCGATTACTTTAACGAGCTTGAAGGAAGAATTAAAGAAGTCGCCGCTCTGTTAAAAGGCAGGCCAGAGGACAGCGCGGAAAAAGTGCGCAAGCTTGTAAGCCATAACAAGGAGCTTGAAAAGGCGATGGACAAAATGCGCGCGGACATTGCGCGTGGCGGGGACGATGGCTCCACCGAAGAGCGAGACATAAAAGGCGTAAAGGTGGTGGCGAGGGATTTCGAGGGGATGGACCCGAAGGCTCTGCGCAACTATGTTGACGAGATGAAGGTAAAGATTAAATCGGGCGTTGTCCTTGCCGGAACGGTCAAGGACGGAAAGGCGGCTCTCGTCGCCGGGGTAACGAAAGACCTTACGGATAAACTAAAAGCGGGCGAAATTATTAAAAAGGCCGCCGCGATAGTCGGAGGAAAAGGCGGCGGCAGGCCGGACATGGCGCAGGCGGGCGGCAACGACGCGGGCAAACTCAACGAAGCGCTAAAGTCGGTATTTGCCAGCGTGGAGGAAATGCTGGGCAAATGAACGTCCTCATCGTCTTTGCCAAAGCGCCTGTGGAAGGGATGGTAAAGACAAGGCTGGAAAAGGACACGCCTCTTAATCAATCCGAAGTATGCGAGCTTTACCGCTCTTTTCTGGACGACGTACTTAAGACGGCATCCGAAAGTTCGGCGGACAAAATAATAGTAAATTACTCGCCCCCGGAAAAAGAATCCTTGATGCGCGATATAGCGGAAAAGATTATTCTTGCCGAAAGGTTGATATTTAAACCGCAGACAGCCGGGACTTTTCACGAAAGGGTGGGGGAGGGGTTCCAAATGGCGTTTGATGTAGGACTGAGCGAGGAGGCAAACGCGGAGGCAAGCTCCTTCATAATGATCGGAAGCGATTCGCCGACGATGCGCGCAAAAGTAATTAACCAGGCTTTCGGTACGTTGAACGGACGCGGCGGCGCGGTCTTGGGGCCGTCGGGCGAGGGCGGGATATACCTGATCGGCCTCAAAGGCGGGTACTTGCCGGATTTCCAAAAAATATTTGAAAGCGCCGGCGAGATATCAAACTTTGCGATGGAGCTGGAAAAGGACGGCGTTCACTTTTCCCTTTTAGAGGAAGCGCTGGACGTGGACGTGGCGTCCGACCTGGTTTCTCTTGTGGCCCTGATTAACGCGATGAAAAGGGCGCGTGGCAAAGGCGACGCGGATTTTCCAAATCACACCCGCCAAACGCTGGAGCGGCTGGGCCTACGCATCTCCCGCAAAAACGGCACACGCGATAAGGCGCTGGTGCGTGGCTGATAGCAAAAAGAAAAGGGCGGTCGTGCTCCTTTCGGGCGGGGCGGATTCCGCCGTAGTACTTGCTAGCGCCGTTCGCGACGGGTTCAGAGTTTGTGCGCTGACAATCGACTACGGGCAAAGGCACCGCGTTGAACTGGAAATGGCCTCGGCGCAGGCAAAACTTTTAAATGCGGAAAAACATCTTGTTATAAAAACCGACCTTCGCGCAATCGGCTCATCCGCCCTTACGGACGACATTGAGGTTCCGTCGGGCAGGTCGGACAGCGAAATTTCATTCGGCATTCCGGTAACGTACGTTCCCGCGCGCAACACTCTTTTCCTTTCGCTGGCCCTCGGCTGGGCGGAAACGCTTGGCACGGGCGATATTTTTATCGGCGTAAACTTTATTGATTACAGCGGGTACCCCGATTGCAGGCCGGAATTCCTGCAAAGCTTTGAGCAAACCGCCAACCTCGCCACCAAAATGGGAGTGGAGGGAAAACAAAAGATAAGAATCCACGCCCCCCTTATAAAGATGACGAAGGCGGAAATATTTAAAATGGGCGTCGAGCTTGGCGTCGATTTTTCCAAAACCCACAGTTGCTACGATCCGCCCAAAGAGAAAACAGGCGGGAAAGCGTGCGGCAAGTGCGATTCGTGCCTCATTCGCAAAAAAGGTTTCGACGAAGCGGGCTTGAAAGATCCGCTCAAATACGCATCCGGTACGCCCCCGGCATGAACGGCGAGGCGCAATTAGCGAGGTTATATTGAAAAACTGCCGCATATGCAAAACGCCGTCGCCAGTTTTCTACAACGACTCCCGCACCTTTTTTAAATGCCCAACGTGTACGCTTATCTTTACGGAAGAGATGGCGGACGAAAAGGCCGCCGAGGAGCATTATAAAAGCCAGTGGGATAACGCCGATAAAGATTTCTGGAAACAGCAGGTGGACGTTTTGCTGACCGTTATTCGGAAACACAAAACGCCGCAAACGATACTCGATTTCGGCTCCGGCTCCGGCGAGATAACAAAAGAGTTCCAACGGCGCGGGATTGACGCCACGCCGCTTGATCCGATGATCCACGGCTATTTAAAAGAACAGGATTACGCCCATAAATTCGACGTGGTTGTTGGCGTGGAGGTTATCGAACACCTGCCGGAAATATACGGGGAGTTGGAAGAAATAAAAAAGGTTTTAACGGAGGACGGAATAATCGTTTTCACAACGGGACTCACAAATGTTTTTATAGACGCCGCCAACGCGGCGGAAGTTTTTTCGAAATGGTGGTATAAGGACGACCCGACGCACGTTAGTTTTTTCAGCAACCGCTCGGTATTTAAAATGGCCGGAATCGCCGGCCTTAAGGCGGAAGTTTACGGCGAACAACTTTTTGTACTTAGTATTACAGGCTGATTTGCCTTAACACCTCATCCACGCGATGGCCTACGCGGTGTTCATTCATTAAGCGGGCGTGGCCGCGTTCGGCTATTTCTTTTCTTTCGTTGTCGTGTTCAAGGTAGTAGCGGACCTTTTCCACCATTTCCTTTTCGCTTGAAAACGTTTCTATTTCTTTTCCGATCTCGAAACGTTTTGCCGCGTCTTCGCGGTAATCGGTAAGGCAGAAGCCGCCGCAGTAGATAATGTCGTACACCCTTTGTATAACGCCGGTGAAAAAGGTTTTCGAGATGTTGAGGTTTATCTTTGAAAGTTTGTAAACCTTCGGCGTTTCGTTCCAGTAACTTGTTTCATCCAAAAACTTTACGGTTTTGAGGCCAAGCTGTTTCCATGCGTCGTCGCCGAACACCTTTACGTTTAAACCGTCGAGCGCGGAAACAAGTTTTTTCCTAAGCCTGCTGGAAGCCTCTACCCCAAGCGCAAAATCGAGGTCGCGCCTGTCCAGCATATCCAAAAAGTTGTGCATGTACTGAATGGAGAAGATTTCAAGATCGCCCTTTTCGTAAGCGTCTTTCTGGATGTTTTTAGCAAAGTTTTCAACCTGCTCGTTCATCACCGCGTCGAGATGCTTGTTCATGTTCGAAAAGTTTACGATGAATTGTATGTAGGGGTTGTGGTGGAACGTTATCGACTGGCCAATGAAGCTTACGTCGCAGCTGTATTTCTCCTTATCCTCTTCAGTTATTTCCGGCGTTGGCATCTCGATGCCGTCGAGGCCGCTGTTGCACGGTAGGAGGGTTGCATTGAAACCCTTGGCTTTAAAAATCCCGACGTCTTTCGGGTCGAGCGAAAAGATATGGAACTTAGAGTGGTCTATTCCTTCGGGGTCGGCGTTGGCGGCGGCGGTCTTGTCCGAAAGCCACGCAACAATGGGGCTGCCCGCCTGCCTGGTCAATTGTAAAAGTGAGTTGTCGAGAAAGAATGCAATAAGAACGGAAGATTTTTTCTTAACCGCCGCTAAGATATCGTCGGAATTAAAATCCACGACCTCGACTTCATGCCCCTTTGCAAGAAGGCATTTATGGACCGCCTTGAAATTTGCGATGCCCTTTATAAGGACGAACTTAACGTCATTCATTCGTATCTTAGGGCCTCGGCGGGATCGAGGCGCGATGCGTTCCATGCCGGATATACGGACGACAGCAGGGTAATAATGAGGGCGCTGGCGCTAATCAATATAAAATCGGCGGAATTCATTTCCACCGCCAGTTTTTGCGCGTTATAAACATCGGACGGAAGCTGGATGAATTCGTACTTTTCCAGAGCGATACAGAAAAAGTATCCGGCAATGTTGCCGATGAGGGTGCCGATGAGCCCAATAATAAAACCTTCAAGGAAGAAGATTCGCATGATGGTATTTCGCGTCGCTCCCATCGATTTGAGTATTGCGATGTCGCGCCCCTTTTCCATTACGACCATAATCATCGTGCTGATTATGTTGAAAGCCGCAACGAAAACTATCAGCACAAGAATTACGAATATGGCGGTTTTTTCCAGCTTAAGTGCGTAGAACAGGTTCTTGTTCATTTCCATCCAGTCGCGCGCGAAATAGGGAAAGCCGATTGTTTTCTCCAGATCGCCAGCTATTTCGGCCGCGTCGTAAATGTCGTCCACTTTTACTTCCACTCCCGTTACGCCGCCTTCCATCCCGAAAAACTCCTGCGCGGCCTTTATGGAAATGAAAACCATACCGGAATCGTAATCGTACATGCCGGAACTGAACGTGCCGGCAACATGGAACCTTTTTATCTTTGGCACCAGACCCATTGCCGTGCTTCGGCCCTGTGGCGATATGACGTTAACAATGTCGCCCGTGTAAACCCCGAGGCTGGAGGCAAGCTCTTCGCCCAGAATGATTCCTTCCCTCGTGAACTCGCCGTCGTCATACTCAAGCGCCAGCGCCTCCACCGACCCCTCGCCCATGTATTCGTTGATCTTTGTTACCTTGCCTTCAAGATGCGGATCGACGCCGCGCAGAATAGCGCCCGTGGAGCGCAAGGGCGACGACACGAGGACTTCCTTGTATATGTAAGGCGCGGCGCTGATAACGTGCGGGTGATCCTGTACGTCACTGACTATCTTTTGATAATCCTGTACGGTTGCCCCTGCGGCATTAAGTACGACGATATGCGAGAATGTGCCGAGTATCTTATCGCGCAGTTCGTTCTGCATCCCCGTCATTACGGAGAGGACGACGATCAAGGCCATTACGCCGACGGCCACCCCGCCGATGGATATCCACGTTATCAGCGAAATAAAAGTCTGCTTGCGTTTTGCCTTCAGGTAGCGAAGGCTCATAAAAAGTTCGAACCGCATCAGTTCTTCACATCAAAAGCCGTGGTTCATTTCTTCCGCAGGTTGTGGATTTTCAGCCTTAGGGCGTTTAGCTTTATAAAGCCGGTGGCGTCGCTCTGGTTATAGTCGCCGCCTTCTTCAAAAGTGGCCGTTTCCTGGCTGTAAAGCGATTTTTCGGCCTTGCGTCCCAGCACTCCGACGGAGCCTTTGTACAGTTTCAACCGCACGGTTCCCGTCACGGCCGACGCCGCTTCGTCGAAGAGTTTTTGCAATAAGAGGCGCTCCGGCGCGAACCAGTAGCCGTCGTAAACTAGGCGCGAGTAGCGGGGCATCAACCCGCGCTTAATCGCCGAAACTTCGGCGTCGAGCGTTATCGCTTCAAGCGCAATACGGGCTTCGTGCAGTATCGTTCCTCCGGGCGTTTCGTAAACCCCGCGCGACTTCATTCCGGTAACGCGGTTTTCAACAACGTCCGCGCGGCCTATTCCGTTTTTGCCGCCGAGCCCGTTAAGGTGGTCTATGATTTCATACGGCGAAAACTTTTTGCCGTCGACGGCAACCGGGTCGCCATTTTCGAAATCGATCTCAACCACCGTCGGTTTGTCCGGCGCCTTTTCTGGCGAAACGGTGAGCATGAACATGTCTTCCCTTGGCGCGTTCCACGGGTCTTCCAGCACGCCGCCTTCGTACGATATGTGGAAGAGGTTCCTGTCCATCGAGTACGGCTTTTCGGCGGTAACGGGCACCGGTATGCCGTGCTTTTTGGCAAACGATATAAGGTCGGCGCGCGAGGTCATGTCCCATTCGCGCCACGGGGCTATCACCTTTAAGCCGGGAGCCAAAGCCGCAACGGTAAGCTCGAAGCGCACCTGGTCGTTGCCCTTGCCGGTGGCGCCGTGCGATATGGCGGATGCGTTTTCCTCTTTTGCTATTCTTACCTGTTCCTTGGCTATAAGCGGGCGGGCAATGGATGTGCCAAGGAGGTAGCGTTCTTCGTAAATCGCCCCTGCGCGAAGCATGGGGAAAAGAAAATCGCGCGCGTATTCTTCCTTCAGGTCGCTGATTACGCATTTAACCGCGCCGGTGGATTTCGCCTTTTCGCTTAAGCCGTCAAGCTCCTCCTTCTGGCCGATATCGGCGGCGTACGCAATCACCTCGCAATCGCGCTCGGTTTGAAGCCATTTCAGTATTACGGAGGTATCGAGTCCGCCGGAATACGCCAGGACAACTTTTTCAGCCACGTTTAATCTCCCAGAACCATGTTAAGGATAGCCTTTTGCGCGTGCAACTTGTATTCCGCCTGGTCGAAAACAACCGAGTGCGTCCCGTCGATGACTTCGGAGGTTATTTCCTCGCCGCGTTTAGCGGGCAGGCAGTGCATTACAAGGCAGTCGGGCTTTGCAAGTTTTAAAAGGTCTTTGTCCACGGTAAATCCGGCGAAATCCTTTTTGCGCTTTCTGGCTTCCTTTTCCTGCCCCATGCTGGCCCATACATCGGTGTAGATAACGTCGGCTCCCTTGGCGGCCTTTTTGGGATTGCCGGATATCGATATTTTACCGCCTGATTCCTTAAGGTATTTTTTTGCATGGGAAACTATCTTGGAGTCCGGGCGGTACTTTTCCGGCGTAACTATCGTTAGATCGACGCCCAGCATCGCCCCGCCAATCAGGAGTGAATGCGCCACGTTGTTTCCGTCGCCGATGTACGTTAGCCGTATGCCCTTAATCGCGTCTTTTTTATCGAGTATGGTTGCGTAATCGGCAACCGCCTGGCATGGGTGAAACTTGTCCGTGAGCGCGTTTATTACCGGTATGGCGGCGGCGTTGGCGAATTCTTCCATTTCATTCTGGTCGAATGTGCGTAGCACGAGGCCGTCGACGTACCGCGAAAGAACCCTGGCCGTATCGTAAATCGATTCCCCGCGTCCGATTTGCGTTTCGTCTTCGCGCAACATTATGGCGTACCCGCCGAGTTGAAACATGCCCACTTCGAACCCTATTCGCGTGCGCGTCGAACTTTTGTTGAATATAAGGGCTATCGTTTTGCCTTCAAGCGGCTTGTTTGCCGCAGGGTGGTACTTCATTTCCACGGTTTCGTCCAACAACCCCTTAAGTTCATCGGGAGTAAGGTCTTCCAGGCTCAGGAAATCTTTTTGCATAAAACATCCCCCAGTATTTTTATCCCCTTTTTCATCTGGGCCGATGAAACGTCAAGTGGCGGCAAAAAGCGTATTACGTTGCCCGCCGCACAATTGATTATAAGGCCTTTTTTTAAAGATTCGGTAACTATATCGCCGCAAGGGAAGTCCACTTCGATGCCGATCATAAGGCCCATGCCGCGCACTTCCTTTATCGATTTGAACTCCTTTTTAAGCTTTTTAAGAATACGAATCGATTCTTTGCCGACCTTAGCCGCGTTTTGCAAAAGATTTTTTTTCTTGATTTCCGCTATGACCGCAAGGGCCGCCGAACACGCCAGTGGCCCGCCCCCGAATGTGGAGGCGTGGGTGCCGGGCCCGAAAGAATCCATTACATCGGAACGGGCAAGCATCGCGCCGATGGGAAAGCCGCCCGCGAGACCTTTCGCGAGGGTCATTATGTCGGGCTTTACGCCGTAATGTTGGAAGGCGAACCATTTGCCGGTGCGCCCCATGCCGGATTGCACTTCGTCGAAAATCAGCAACGCGCCGCTTTTGCCGCAAAGGGAGCGGACTTTTTTAAGGTAACCTTTCGCGGCCGGGTGAACGCCGCCCTCGCCCTGCACGGGTTCGATTATCACTGCGGCGGTTTTTTTGTTTATCGACTTCTCAAGCGCGGCAATATCGCCGAACGGCACGTGCTTGAATCCCGGTAAAAGCGGCTTGAAACCCACGTGATATTTCTTTTGCCCCGTGGCGCTCAGTGCGCCGTAAGTGCGCCCGTGGAACGAGCGATCCATCGCGATTATTTCGGTGCGGTTTGTTTTCTTATCATAATGATATTTACGCGCCAGCTTAATCGCGCTTTCAACCGCCTCCGCGCCGCTGTTCACGAAAAGGGCTTTCGACGGGAAGGCGAGCTTTACCAGTTCCCTGGCCAGAAGACCCTGCGGGATAGTGTAAAAAAGGTTAGAGGTGTGCACAAGCTTTGCCGCCTGTTTGGATATCGCCTTTTCGATTGGCTTGGGTGCGTGCCCCAGCGCGTTTACCGCAAGGCCGCTAACGAGATCGAGGTACTTTTTGCCGTTGGCATCTACCGCGATTGCGCCCTTTCCGCTGACGATGGCTAGCGGAAGGCGTCCGTAGTTCGGCGCGCCGTATTTTTTGTAAAGCGCGAAAATTTCCTTATTTTTCATTCCGATATCGTACATCACTTTATGCCGCTTCCAAAGCACATGGACGTACCGCCGTCTCAGTTCTGTACACCTGTTGAAGTATGGCATGGAGAGGTGCGACAGGCATAGTAGTGTGCGACAATGATTATAGAGACCCCATACTTGTGGCATGGGTGTTGCACTTTTAATGTATTAAGAGCAGGCGGATTGCAACCTATTGAAAATATGGGAGATATGGCGGGACTTATGAGGAAAAACATCGTTTTTGCGTATTAACTACAATATTTTTATGGGAAATACTTAATGCAGGGCGCTAGAAAGATAACGATTTGCAGCACGAAAGGCGGGGTGGGCAAGACCGCCCTTTCGGTCAACCTCGCGTGCGAGTTCGCCGCCATGTCGCGGCCGACGTTGCTGGTAGACCTTTCCCCGCAGGCCGACGCAACGTGCCACCTCGGCATAAAAAACGAGAATCTGGAAAGTTCCGTTCACCAGATTTTGAGCGATAAAGAGGACGATACCGAAAAAGTGATAATCCCAACGCGCGTACGCAACCTGTCTATTATTCCATCCGACAGGGCCGCCATGCCAGGCGTTGAATTAGAGCTTGCCAACATGATGGGAAGGGAAGCAATCCTTTCCGAAAAGATCAGGCGGGTGGAGGATAAGTACGACTTCATTATTTTCGACTGCCCTTCCGGTACGGGACTTTTAACCATCAATTCCCTCATGGCTTCCACCGAATGGCTGCTGCCGGTGCAGGTGCATTATCTTGCCCTTAACGGGCTGGACCAGCTTTTCTTGACGGCGCTTTCGCTGAAACACAGGCTGGATCATCATTTAAGTTTGACCGGCTTAATATGTACGCTGTTCGACGGCAGGACGAGGCTCAGCCGGGAGATAGAAAACGAACTGCGGCGGCTGTTCGGCCCGCTGGTTTTGGAAAACACGATTTATTACCGTACGTCCGTGGGCGAATCGCCCACATTCGGAATGTCGATAGGCGAATACGAGCCGGGCAGGGAGGCCGATAAAAATTTCAAGGACCTGGCGCTGGAAATAATCGGCAAAGGGGCGGCGAAAAAAGTCGATGCAATCAAGCTGGCTGAACTCAACGGAACCAACGGCGAACCCGTCAATGGAAACCATCCGGAAAAACGCGAAATCCGCAAGGCCGGCAGGCTTTTAAGGAGCGAGCTTCAATCGGTTATGCAAGATTCCGAACTTATTGCCGGTAAGCCCGTATACCGGTTACTTTCCGATATCGAATCCATAAAGGAATACAGGAAGAAAAAGCGGACTTCGCTAAGCGGCGAAGAGGCCGAGGAACTCTGGAAATGACAAAAAAATACGGTTTGGACAGGGAAGTTAAGGCCAACCGGATGTTCACGGTTACAGTGGCTAGCGGCAAGGGGGGGGTGGGGAAATCCACCATTTCGCTTAACCTTGCAATCGCCCTCGCGCAAAGGAAGCGGCGCGTAATACTTCTGGACGGCGACCTTGGCCTGGGCAACATAAACGTAATGCTGGGCGTCCGGCCGGAAAAAGACCTTGCCAACGTAATAGACGGCGACTGTTCGATAGAAGACGCCATCATAAAAGGGCCGTGGGGCATCTCGATACTCCCTGCGGGCAGTGGCTATGAGGACATGGCCGACCTCGGCGAAGAAGGGCGCGGACGGTTGCTTTCCGCGTTGAAGCTTCTTCCCAAATATTCCGATGCGTTGGTAATCGACAGCGGTGCGGGCATAGGCGCCAGCGTTTTAAGCCTCGCGCTGGCAGCGGACGTAATATTGGTAGTGGTCACTCCCGATGTGGCGTCATTGACAGACGCGTACTCGCTTGTAAAGGTAATCAGCCGGCATTCCGATAGCGGACGGTTCGAGGCCGTGATAAATCGCGCCCATTCCGTTCAGGCGGGCGAGGAAATAACCGCAAAGTTACGAAGTGTTGCAAAAAAGTTTTTGAACCGCGAGATAATAGGGCTCGGGATCATTCCTGAAGACAGCAACGTTCAGAAAGCGCTTATGAACCGCAAACCGCTTTTGCAGGCGTTTCCAAAATCGCCAGCTTCGACGGAAATACGTTCGATAGCCGACCTGTTGACGAAAGAAATACGCCAGATAGAGATTGAGTTCCATCCGCCCAATCTGGACGAACGCTTCGAAAAGATAATCGCAAAGCTATAGGAATTTGCCTTTACCGATAAATAAAGTTCAAGAGTATTTAAAAACTATATTTTTGACTTTATACTCATTTCCATTCTTATCGACAAATATCAAGGTCGCGTTAAATTCTTCACCCTCTTTCCGTACAGCCCCATCTATGAAATATTCCGCGCTGCCTTCGGCCGTGGAGTTTGGCATGATAGGGAAACGCCCATAGGCTTTTTCTTTTGGACGCCTGATCGCGACAAAGCCCTCTGTTTTTGGTTCGGCAATAAAGGTCCTTAACAGGAAAATGGTTTTACTGGTTCGGTTTGTAACGTGGAATCTATATTCCACTTCCATTGCCGGCTTGTTGTTTTTGCTTCCCATGCGCCACCAAACCTCATTCGGTTTTGGAACAAATCTTAATGCCTCTCTCCGTTTAACGGATCTATTGGGAATCCGCCTGAAGATATTTCTTAACAGGTTTTTCCCGTCTAAAGCGTAAGCGGCGCCGATAACGGCGATAATGGCAACAACCCTTCCCCAATTGACTTTTAAGAGAAGGGACATATTTTTCCTAAAACCCCTTTACCACCAGTACCGCAAAATCTTTTTGTGCAAGAGAAGCAGTCCAAGCGCGACAAGTATCGTACCCAGCCTTTGCATATTACGACCTTCCTGTAAATTTGTTATCTAATATTTTCCATTTGCCGTCGTTGAATCAAGGAATTTCATCAACCGTTTTTCATAATATAACACACCGATGGATGTTTTTACAGCTTCCATATTATTTGCAGCTTGTGCGTACCAGCCTTTTCGAAAGGGAAACGGAAAACTGCCGGAAGAGTTTTTCCCTTATTTCCAAGCTTAGTTCATCAATCTGTTTTCCGTCTATTTTAAATAGAAAACAGTCGCTTGCCGCAAGGATGTTCGCGCTGCGCGGCTGGTCGAGAATTAACGCTATTTCGCCGAAACAATCCCCTTCCCGCAACGTGGCTATCGTCCGTTTTACATTGTTACTGCCTTCATAGATGATATTCACGGTTCCTCGAATTATTACGTAGAAAAAATCGCCCTCTGTATCTTCCCTTATGATATATTCTTGGACTTTATATTTTTTCATTTCCGAAAACTCAAGAAAGGAGTTCAGTTCTTCGTCAGTAAAGATGCTAAAGAAGTCCAGGGACTTGAGCAGGAGTTTCGTTTTTTCCTGGCCGTTCTGCTCGGGAAGATTATCTTCATTCATTTTATTTAAACCGGGACATCAATCACTATATCATGGCATTTTATGCAACGTCCAGACGCCGGATGCGGACGCGTGGAATTGGGCAGAATCGGCGGGCCGACCTTTTTTATGGTGGATACTTTTTCCAGCGCCTTTCCGAAAGGAGTGATCCACTGGCTTCCGGCGGGAGGGCCGCCCCTTAAGAGGTGGCACCTGTCGCAATTTCCCCAGTAAGGATGCGTCATGTTCATCCCTTCATCTATGCGCGGTATCCGTTTAATGACGACTTTCTTAGTATTTTTCGGCGGAGTAATAGGTTTGAGCGCCGGATCAAGGAAGTCGGGCTGAAGGGGATCGGGCATTAAGCCGAATATCTGGCCTTCCACCTGTCTTGTTGCGTTATTGTTTACGAGTTTATTGAGTCCGGCCCTGAAGCCGTCGCTCCATAACAGCCCGGCTAAAAGCGCCACGACGGCGATTACTGCCGCCCCGGTGCGTTTATTAAATACGCCTTTTTTGTTTACCCGATGCACTGTAGCTTACCGCAGCCTGTTGGACCAGAGGGCGAAGCCCTCGTCGTTTCTCAGGCGGCACACCTTGTTGTCGATCTTTATCTTCCTGGCGTAGATAAGGGGGTCCTTGCCAGTCCTTTCAAACATGAAGCCGACGCCGGAAATGGTAATGTCGTGCGCTATCTTGCACCCTGTGTATTTTAAAAACCAATCAGGCCCGATGGAAACGCGCGTTTCCACGCCTTGCGCATTGTCCACCCATATGTGTATCTGGCCGTCGTGCTGTTGCATTTCGGAAACCTGCTGAACAATTCCGTTGAACTTTACAGTCGGCGCGCGCTCGAATGCCCTTAGGCCCGGCGATACACTTCCGGCGCCTTGCTGGGCGGCCGCCGCGTTTTGCATCATCGTCCGTCCCATTTGCCGGCCCATTGGCTGCGCCACGGACGGTGGCAATTCCATCATCGGCGAATTGTTCATAAATATATCGGGCGCGGGATTTAATGCTATTCTTTCCGGCGGAGACGGCATGTCTATTTCGACGTAATCTTCGGGAATAAAAGCGAAAACGGCAATTATGAGCATGAAGAGAACCCCAACCGTTACGATCCAGTTCTCAGCCTTCATTCCCATATTCTGAAAAACCCCTCAAAAACATTCACAATGGCATCCACAAGCGATTCGCCCGTCAGCGGCCTCCCGGGACTCCCAAGTCCTTGAGGAAACCTATACGCGGTGGTAACGAATCTATCAACTGCGCCCCATTTTACACCTTTTTCCGGATTGTTGCGTAGGCGCCAGTGTATCTTGCGCCAAAGCATTTTGGCTCTTGGGTTAAAATATTTTCTATTCGCAGGTCTCATCATTCTTATGAGGTCAGATGGTTTTAACGAAAAAGACATCTTCGGATATTTGATGTGGAAATAGAGATCGACAGCGAAATACATGAAAGCCGACTGGGCTATGGACTTTCCCCTAAGCCTTGCCAGCCCTTCTCCATTCAAGCCTTTTCTTTTCATCGATGACACGAGGTAGCTCCAGTACCTTTCATTTACGTTCAGCCTTCGACCGGGGTTTTCCATGTACGATTTGAAAATAATGGAAGAGCGGACGCAACTGTCTATGTCTATCAGCCGCACCATCTCGCCGGAGTCCCCTTTACCCAAAAAGACGTTCCCGAAATCGAGATCGGTGTACCAGTACCCGCTATCGGCGATTCCGGAAACGGCCTTGAACACTCCGGAAAGTATTTCACGGCAATGCGCGATTTCTATTTTGCCGCGAAGGGCTTCCAGCGAAATTCCCTTAATTCTTTCCATAAAGAAATACGAGGTTTTATCGCCTTCGATCACGCCGTAAACGGCGGGCAGATGTTCGGAGCATGGCGCGTTCATGTGCGATTTGAGGAATTGGAGGGAAAGCGGTCTTCCGGGAAGGCGCTTTACGAAGAGGGTTTTATCTATTTCGGGGAAATAGACGCCGTCGGGCGTAAACCACCCGAAGTTTTTGCTTTTCCACCTGATTTCTTCCGGTTTGAATTCTGCCTGAACCAGCGAGTCGCCGTCGTGTAATGCCACCTTCATATTTTTGCCGTCTTTAAATATTAATAAAAGCGCAGTAGAGGAGCGCTTTGTCGTCGCCTTTGGAAGTTATTCCTTTAAGGAGTATCCGCCGGAATTTCAGCAAGTCTTCCATGCCGCCCCCTTTAAGGGAATTGATGGTAAGCTCGTCGTTCAAAAAGCCTACCCCGTCAGTTTTTACTATCAGATATTCCAGTTCCTCCGCCGCGTAGTGTTCGTATGTAAGTTCCGGGAACCTGAATTTCGGCTCTTCGTTTTCCCTTTTTATGAACTGGACGAATATCCTTTCTTTTCGCATCGGTTTTCTTTGTGCCTCTTGGCCGCCATGTTTTACGATAAGGTCTATGTCCCCCGTGCGCACCAGCCGCACGTTTCTGTCATCGGACGAAATCACGCCACCGCAAAACGTGGTGGAGAAAACCTTCAGCCACCCGCCGCCTTCTTCCGACTTGAACGGCTCCGCGACTTTATCTATTTCGCGTTCGGCATCGGGCTTTTTCATGAAAGCAGACAGTTCATTTTGCCATGCGTCTTTCAGGTCGCCGAGCGCGGATTCGAAAACCTGGTCGAGGTTTATGGCCGCCGCTCCATTTGCCATCGCCGAAAGCCCCGCCTTTAAAAACCAGAAGCCCAGCGAGTTTGCGAAGTAGTGGCTGGAAAACGGCCCCATGCGCCCTTCGTCGCTGGTGGCGTCGGCTATATAAAAGACGGCTCCTTCGGGAAATGTAATGATGCCCGCCACGTCTTCGCACAGTTCAACTTCATCCCTGTGGCGCGGTCCTCCGCTTACCAATGCTTCGCAGATAAAGGTCCCGGCGCCCGCCATAGGTTCTAGTAATCCCTGGGCATGCAGCTAGGGCAAAAGCCGGATACTCCCGATGACATGCGGAAAAGCCCCCTTAGCTTTTGGTATCCTTCCGCATCGTCGATAAGGAAAAAGGAGGCGTCGCCATGCTTGGGGCACAGGGCGGCCAGCTCCTGCATCTGGGCGCCGCCCTTATCGTTGCTGGAGCCGAAGTAGGTTGTAAGCAACACGGAGGTATCGTCACCCGAAAAGGGGTTTGTTACCTGGCTTCCCTTGGGATGGTTGTGCGCGCCGTCTGAATATATGAGGCAGCGGATGTTGGGAACGGTCACGTAGCCTCCTGCGGGAGTAATGCATACGTCTTCTATCACTTTTACGTTTTCCGGCCCCCCAAAGTCCGAAAGGTTGCCGAAAAGACTCGCGTTTACTATGTCGTGGGCAAGTTCAAGCCCCGATGTGATGTTCGTATAGTGCTTGAAGTTGTCCTTGCCGAATACCAGTTCCTTTATCGGGTTTCCCGGTATTTGGCGCTGCGCTTCACGCATGCTCATCGTCAGGAAATCCGAAAAATCGCGCGCCGTATCGAAGAACTCGCCAATGTCGTAAATGCTTTTAATGAACGGGGTGCCGTCTTCGTCGTTGCCCATTACGGCTTCTTTTGCGAAATAGATCAATGCAACGTAAGCGTTTTTCCGTGCATTTTCTTCCATCTGCTCCACGAGGTCCCAGATGCCCCTGGCCACGCTGCCCGCCACCATCGATAGCTTCGATACGCGCCTTCCCGAGTATGCGAAATCCTCCATAGAGCCGGATACGTCGCATACCAGAATGCCCAGCCCTATTTCCTTTCTTCCGGACGGCTCCACAACTTTTTCTTCCGGCGTATCTTCTTCGTCTGCCAAAACCGCCGAAACTTCTTCCAGTTCTTCCGGTTCTTCCGGTTCTTCCGGTTCTTCCGGTTCTTCCGATTCGACTCTCAGGAGCATCGTCATGTTGTCGACGCACGATTCCTCCGTGCAAAACGAGCCGCTTTGGTCTGCTTCCGCCATTGTGTATTCCCCATTGCAATCCGGGCAGATAAAGGCGAATGTTTCTTCAGTCATTAGTTTTGAGCCCCCACTTAAAAAAAAATCCGGTTTGTCGGTTTATATAACCGGGTTATTATTTCCCGCCTTTATGGCGCGCCCGTTTTTTATCGTTTTTACCGGCCATGTAGCTTATTGCAACTGCCACTCCCGCGATGCCGCCTATTACCGCTGTCGATAGAGTAACAGCCGATGCGATTGCTGGCAATGCTATTGCGCCGATAACGGCTGGAATGGCCAGGGACGCGACTTTTTGGGAGTTTACGTCGTGTTTTGCTTTTCGTGCTGCCTTGGGTTTGGTTTCGGTGGTTGCTCTTTTCCGATTAGATTTTTTAACAGCCATGATTCTCCTCCTTTTGTTTCCCTAATGATAATATAAATACATCTTTAGTTCACTATCAAAAATATTTTTTAATTTTTTTATTGAATTATGTTGCCAAGAAAACAATGGGTTACTCCCCCCCCCCCCCCCTTTTTTGGTTGCAAATCGTAGGGAAATTTATTATTGGGGTTGTAATTTAAAGCGTTAGCCTCTATATTGACGCTTTAAAAAAGAGGTGAAAGTTGAGAAAAGTTGAAAGCGCGAGAAACTGGGCGAAGATAGGCGGCATTTGCGGCTTTGTCATTGGGCTGGCGACCGTTCCTTTGGTTCCCACCCTTTCAACGGCGGCCAAGTTAATGGTTCTTTCGGCGGCGCCGGTGATAGGCGCGGTCGGGATTTCGACTTCCATCGGGGCGTTTGTCGGCTCCACTCTTTCCAAAAGAAAATAGGCGCGGGTTTTTTCGCCCTAATTTTTCATCCACCCTGATTTCGTCAGGATTTAGATAAGGTTTTTTTACGTTAGGGCTAAACCCGATTGAAAAGTAAGCGTGACAATCTCATTCCAATCAGGCCGGATATCGCAACCAATACGGCGATCACAATGTAATCTTTAATATCGATGTGATCTTTATTTTCCGTGTAATCTTTTTTCTTAATCTGAATTTCATCTTCCAATCCGTTCAGTTTCCGGCCCGCATGGCGCATTATCACCCTTCTGTTGATGAGGTTCGCTTTTACCGTTCTCGATTTGTCTAGCGGCATCGATTCCCCGAAACCTAAAGCGGTAATCCTGTCCGGATCGATTTTGTGCTTTTCGACAAGGTACGACTTTACTGCTCCGGCCCGTTTCCGGGAGAATTTCATGTTGACCTGTTTCTTTCCCACGGTATCGGTATGCCCCTCAATGATAAATCGGTCATATGCCCATTTCGGTGACTTAAGTCGCTTTGCCAGTCTATCCAGATATTCAAGGGAGTTCGGCGTCAGGTTTGTCGAGTTGAAGTCGAATTCCACGCCCAGCCTTAACCCGGCTTCCAGCTTTGTATCTTTGAGGAGCGGCTCGGCGCCGTGCGAGTTAAAAGGAAACAATATAAGGCATGACAATACGAGTATTATGTAAAACCCGTTCCACCGTGCCGTTTTATGTTTTCTTTGATATATCATAAAGAGTTATTAATCCTTATTGAGAATTCATTTCTATTTTTCCCGTTAATATTATATGCTGATTATGATACGAAAAGTAAACCCGTTTTTTAACGGAAGACAGGTGTGATTATTCTGTGAAATAGCCGCTGAATAAAAATATATGCAATGGAGAGAGGGATGGTTAGATTGGGCGACGTCATGAGCCGTTGTGTTACAACTTATGGGTATCTCTTATGTACCCTAAAGTATTCAACCCTTGAGGATTTTTAGCGGTTTCGGCAGGAGATGGCTAAAAAGAAATCCGACATAAGCGATTCCGCGGGGGAATCGATACCACCATCTTCCCTGACCGAGGAATACGGGCGCGGGTCGCATATTTCCGCACCGCGGTTTTTCATATTCGGCATGCTCACTTTCTGGATTTACTCGATAATTAAATTTAATTCCATAATTAAACTCCATGAGAAAGAAAGGGTGAAGTATTTTGAAAAGCTCCTGGGCTCCGGCGCTTGGTCCAGTGGCAAATCGAGAATGGACCAGTTACGAAAATCAGGCGCAAAGGAAAAACGTTTTTATATATTTGACAGCTTGATTCTGAATCTGCTGGCCATCGCGGCGCTGGCTTTTGAAATATATAGAATATATATGCCATTGCCTGAATTCCCGTATAAAGGACTTATATTGGAATATCCATATGCAGGGATAGGGCTTGCCGGACTGCTGTTCTATTTATCATCTATTATTTATATGTGGCGCTCCGCCGAAAAAATGCACGACCATGAAATGCAAGAGTCGCAGTTGGTCTTATTCTATAAAAACCATGAAAGCTCCGAATCAAGCAAGTCTGACGATGCATCGCTGCAAAGGCGTAAAAGGTTTCGAAATAAGCTGGCTTTATACGTCCTGTTCGGCATGCCGGCGGCGCTTTTCCCCTATTTGGCGGTTCTAAACATGGACGGCATAATTAGAATCGGCGGCGGCCCGGCTTACGTCATCTACGGCTGGGCGGCTGCTTTTAGCCTTGTGACGGTATTTTTGAATTACTGGTGCATTCTGTCTTTTAGGTGGATTTATGACGGACATGTGAATTTTGAGCTTGCGAATAAATGGAACCTTTTGGTCAAAAATGTTGAAGGAGGACGGAACCTTTTAGCAATTATGCTGACCGATATGGTGGGCTTCAGCAAAACGATGGAGGTTGATGAGGATACGGCGTATTTGAAGTTGCGCGAACATAACGACGCCATAAGAAAATTTATAAGTCTCTACGGCGGCGTTGAAGTGAAAACAATGGGGGACGCATTCCTGGTGAGGTTCAACAATCCCATAGACGCGGTGAACTCGGCAATAGATATCCAAACTATTTTCGACCGCTATAACCAGGATAAGGAGGCGGGTGAACGTATTTTTCTCCGCATAGGGATCCATTACGGTGAAGTGATAGTCGAAAAAAACGATATTATGGGCAACGGCGTTAATGTTACCGCGCGCATTGAACCCCTGGCAATACCGGGTTGTATCAGTGTTACAAAAGTGGTGTATGACCAGATAGCGGGAAGAGTAAAAGCGGATATACTTAGAATCGGCAGAAAGAAGCTGAAAAACATTTCCAAGTCCCAAGAGTTATATATGGTTGTTACGGGCGGGAGTGAGGAGATGCAAGCAGACAAGCTTGATATCATACAAGCGTTTCAAAAACACAAATGGAGGTTTTCAAAAGCGGCATGGGAACTGGGTGCAAGCCGTGAGGATTTGATGGCCAAGATAAAACAATACGGAATTATTTACTATAAGGATATTAAGGTTGACGCCTAAGGGTTATTTCAAAGCTTATTCGCCGGGCTTGTATTTGTCCAGGCGCGTAATGAGGCTGTAGATAAGGTCTCCCTGAGCTTCAGTGGAGGTTGTGACGTCTTTTAGTTCCAGGCACTGGATCATTTCATAAATGAGCGCCTTTTTCATCACTATGTTTATTTCTTCCTTCTCCTTGCCCTTGAACGGGAATTCGCTTCCGGTAATCTTGAAAACCTTTTCCAGAATATCCACAACCGAATTCGATATGTCTTTCTTGCGCAGCTCTTCGTATTCGCTGGCCAGCTTCTTCCCTTTATCGGAAGTGTCCTTTAAAAGCCTGCGGAGTGGGGAGTTTGTAAACATCTTATGGGCCACAAGGGATTCCACTGCGGCTGTTGCTTCGTCAAAGAGGTTGATCTCAGGCACGGAATAGAAGCGGTACTTCTCGTTACCGATCTTTTTTTCTTTTTTCTTAGCCATTTTCCCCAAATAGATTCTATCACAAGTTTTTTTAACGCTAAACACTCAATTGCGGCGCCGCATGGCATTACCAAGGGTATACTTTATACTATGTCTGCCGAAGTATCGGCGGTGGTTGCCGCCTTCAACGCCGAGACAACGATACGGATGTGCCTTAACGCGCTCTGCCTTCAGGATTTTTCCATAGAGAACTACGAGGTGATTGTGGTGGACGACGGTTCGACCGACGATACGGGCAAAATAGTAAGGAGCTTTTCCCTTAACAAGCCTATTAAGTACATAAGGCAGGAAAGGGCGGGTCTGGCCGCCGCGCGCAACAAAGGGGTGGAGGCTGCCGAAGGCTCCGTCGTCCTTTTTATTAATCCGGACTGCGTGGCCCAGATCGGGTGGATAAGGGAAATGACGGCGTCTTTAAAATCTGCGGGCGTGGAGGCCGTTAGGGGCGCTTCAATGACAAAGTGGAAAAGCATTGCGGCCAGGCTTGCGCAAATTGAGAAGGAGGAAATATTCAGCGCTTTTGAAAGGGCCGATTTCGTGAACATGACGGACGCTAACTCAAGCGGGTACCAAAAGGACGCGCTCCTTCGGCTCGGGGGCTTTAACGCTTCCATACATATACCGGACTACATATCGGGCGGAGAATCGGATATCTGGGATACGGATATTTCGCACAGGATGGCAAAGGCGGGATGCAAAACGGCATTCGTTCCGGCGGCCGTCGTTAATCATTTGTTTCATCCCGATTCTGCTTCGGCGTACGTCGGGATGACGATCCGGCGGGGATATCGCTACATTTTTGCATATAAAACGTTAGCAGACAGGACGGCGGCGGATTGGTACTTGCCTCACGGCTTGAAGTTCCAGTTACTGGCCCTTTTACTTGCGGCGGCGGGTGTTCCGGTGGCGCTTATTTCGCCGGTTGCCGGATTGTATGCGATTCTTTTTGGCGTTATTTCTTTTTATCTTTTAACGCTGTCCTTTACCTTTTTTGCCCTTGGGAAAGATTTCAGGGCGGGGCTTTTATCGTTGCCCTTTTTGCTTTTAAGGGCCGCTTCGTTCGGCTATGGCCTGCTTAGGGGTTCGGGGCGGTTTGCGGTGTCGGGAACGACCGGACATGCCGCACATGCCAGACATGATAGAAGAGGAGAGGATAGTTTTGGAAAAAAATAAAGCTCTCGTAATAGGTCTGGACGGCGTGCCGCATTCGCTCCTTGCCGAATACGCGGAAGCGGGCCTTATGCCCAACCTGAAAAAGATACTTTCATGCGGATACGTCCAAAAGCGCATGGACGCCTCCATTCCAGACGTATCGTCCATTTCGTGGACTTCGTTCATGACGGGAGTAAACCCGGGTGAGCACGGCATATTCGGTTTCATCGACCTGCGGCCCGAAAGCTACAAAATGTTTTTCCCAAACTACGGCGACGTGCAGGCCCCTGCGATATGGGAAATCCTCGGGCAGACATCCGGCGGCAAGAGTTCAACGCTATTTGAACGGTACAGGGGAAAAATCGAAACGCCCCTCCGCTCGATAGTAATGAACGTGCCGCAAACTTTCCCTGCGCCGTCGCTCAACGGCGTCCTTACCGCAGGCTTCGTGTGCCCCGACCTTAAAAGGGGAACGTACCCCGATTCCGCTTACGAATATCTGCATTCGATAGGTTATCTGCCGGACGTGGACGTCGCAAAAGCGGTAAACGATCCCGATGCTTTCTTCAAGGAACTCCACCTGGCGCTCGACAGGCGCGCCGAGGCTTTTACGCACTTTATGGAAACCGAAAACTGGGACCTTTTTATCGCGGTGATAACCGAAACCGACCGCCTGCATCACTTCTTTTTCGACGCGGCGAGAAACGAATCCCACCCGCGCCACAAAGATTTCCTGTCGTTCTATAAGAGGACGGACGAAGTTATCGGCGTTCTATTTGACCGGTTCATGGAGATTACCGGCGGCGAAGGATTTTTTATGACGATGTCCGACCACGGGTTCTGCGAACTGAAGGAAGAGGTGTACGTCAATTCGCTTTTAAGGGAAAAGGGCTTTTTAAAACTCGACAAAGGCCGCGAATACTTCGAGCAGGTGGGAAGCGGCGCTACGGCGTTTTGCATGGACCCCGCAAGGCTCTATATTAACATTGAAGGTAGGTACCCCTTGGGATGTGTAAAGGCTTCCGGGATGGAAAAGATATCAAGCGAACTGCGGGGCGTTATGGAGTCCCTTAAAGACGCCGACGGCAATCGGGTGATTAAATCCGTGTACGGCAGGGACGATCTCTACGCCGGGCCGCTCTCCGGCAGGGCGCCCGATCTTGTGTGCGTTGCAAATGACGGTTACGATCTAAAGGGAACCCTTATAAAGGAAGAGATTTTCGGCAAGGGAGCCTTTACCGGCATGCACGTGCAGAACGACGCGCACTGCGTATTGCCGGAACGGGTTAAGACGAGCGAGAAAATGCACATCGAGCACCTGGCGGGAATACTGCTGGAACAATTTATTGACGTTAAATAATGGGAGGTTCGCCATAGACCACCTTACCGCTCTCGAAAACAGGGGCATCTATATAATCAGGGAAGCCTATTACCGGTTCAGGAATATCGCCTTGCTGTGGTCGGTGGGAAAAGACTCGACCACTCTCCTGTGGCTTTGCAGGAAAGCCTTTTACGGAAAAATACCGTTCCCGGTAGTCCATATCGACACCGGCTACAAGTTTAAGGAGATGTACGAATTCAGGGACGAGTACGCAAAAAAGTGGGGGCTTGAGGTAATCGTCGGCAAAAACGAGGGAAAAATGAGCGAAGGGATGGGGCCGGACAAAGGCTCGAAGCTGGACTGTTGCAACGAGCTTAAGACGAACGCCTTGAAACAGGTGATAGCCAAGCACGGATTCAAGGCGCTTCTTTTGGGCATCAGGCGCGACGAACACGGCATAAGGGCCAAGGAAAGGATATTTTCGCCCAGGGACGGCGACTTCAAATGGAACTACGCCGACCAGCCGCCGGAGCTGTGGGATCAGTACCTGTCCAGCGCGGGCAAGGAAGAAGACCACCTTCGCGTGCATCCGATACTTCACATGACCGAACTGGACATATGGAACTACATAAAAAGGGAAGAGATACCCGTAACAGGGCTATATTTCAGCAAAGAGGGTAAAAGGCACCGCAGCATCGGCTGTGTGCCGTGTTGCGAGCCGGTTGAATCCGACGCCGCGACAATCGATGAAGTAATACGGGAACTAGAAACCACAAGGGAATCCGAACGCGCGGGCAGGGCACAGGACAAGGAAGACGCCTACACCATGCAAAAGCTTCGTTCGCTCGGCTACATGTGACATGCCCCAAGAAATACCAAATGAGATAATGCAAACGCCGGAGATCGAAACTTCTTTCCACGTGGTTATCGTGGGCCACGTCGATCACGGGAAAAGCACGCTGATAGGCAGGCTTCTGTACGATACGAAGTCCCTTTCACCCGACAGGCTTGAAGAGATTAAAAGAATCTCCGCCGATATGGGCAGGGAGATGGAGTTCGCCTATGTGATGGATCACCTGCAGGAAGAACGGCAGAGGAACATCACAATGGACATCGCTTATACTTTTTTCAGAACCCCCAAAAGGCGGTACGTGATTATAGACGCGCCCGGCCACAAGGAGTTTCTAAAGAACATGATCAGCGGTTCGTCGCAGGCCAACGCCGCGCTTTTACTTGTTGACGCAAGCCGAGGCGTGGAGGAACAGACCAGAAGGCACTCTTTCCTCCTAAGCCTGCTTGGCGTAAAGCAGGTTGCCGTCCTTGTAAACAAAATGGACCTTTTGGAATGGTCGCGGGATGAATTCGGGAAGATAAAGAACAGCCTTCTGCCCGTTTTCGAGCGCCTTGAAATTTTTCCCCAATGCATACTTCCGATATCGGCAAAGCTCGGCGCCAATGTTGCGGATTCTTGCAAAGAGCTTTCGTGGTTCGACGGGCCAACGGTTCTGGAAGCGCTTGACGGTTTCAGGGCCGCGCAGACTCAAGAGAAAAGCTTGCGATTTCCGGTTCAGGATATTTACGATGCAAACGGGTCGGCCCTTGCCGTCGGAAGGGTTGAATCGGGGGTGTTGAAAACGGGGCAGGAACTTTTCGTACTGCCGGAGGGCAAAAAGGCCCGCGTTACGGAAATACGGCAGTTCCTTAACGACGATGTAAAATCCATACCGGCGGGAACGTGCGCCGGGGTGACGATTGCCGGGGATGTTAAAGAAAGCGAACTGCGAAGGGGACATGTCCTTGCGGATTCCAACGATACTTCCGCTATCAGGGATTCGATTCACGCCAACATAGTCTGGATGATGGATTGGGACTATAAACTTGGAACGCCGGTCACGTGGCGGTGTGCCACACAGGAAATTGGCGGCACTATAGATAAGATCATCAAAAGGGTCGATTCTTCGTCGCTTGATGTTGTCGGTAAAGATTCGTCCATCATTGGGCCGCTGGAAATTGCCGAGGTTGAAATAAAACTTGAGCGGCCAGCGGTTGCGGACAGCCACGCCAGCATACCCGAAATGGGGCGATTCGTACTTGAAATAGACGGGCACACCGTTGCGGGAGGCATTGTCCTTTAATAGCATCCGGTAATATTTGGATAGATATTGGACTATTTATGATGCCAATCTGTTAAACTCTCCTGTTAAAGGAATATTGCAATGACAGTAAAAAAGATCGCCTTGATTGAGACCAAGGCGGTAAAAACCCACGTTTTCAGCAGGGTCTATGCTCCAAGGCTGGGGCTTCCCATACTTTGCGGCGTACTGAGGAAAGCCGGTTACGAAGTGGAGCTTTTCCTGCAGGACCTAAAGCCTTTGGACATCGATTATCTGATGACGTTCGACATGGTCGGCCTTTCATCGATAACCTCCACCGTCAAAGAGGCATACCGCCTGGGGGCGATCTTTAAGGAGAAAGGGCAAAGAGTCGTGATGGGCGGCGCGCACGCCAGCGCGATGGCGGACGACGCCCTGAATTACTGCGATTACGTGGTGCGAGGGGAAGGGGAAGTAACTTTCCTTAAACTCCTTGATGCGCTGAACAACAACAGCGACCTTTTGGACGTTCCGGCGATATCGTTCAGGAAGAACGGAACGGTGGTTCACAACCCGTCCCCTGTTACAAAAGTGAACCTTGAGCAACTGCCGGCAACAGATTTTTCTGCGTGCAAATCGTTCTCCGGGCCGGAGGAATATCCCGGCGGGCTGATGTTTTCGCGCGGGTGCCCATACGATTGCAATTTCTGCAGCGTTACCACGACGTTCGGCAGGAAATACAGGCACAAGACAGTGGATCAGATAATGAAGGACCTGGAGCCTTTGGCGGGAAGGACGATAACATTTATCGACGACAACTTTGCCGCGATCCCAAAGAAGACAAAGGAACTTCTGCGGGCCATGCTGAAAAGCAAACATGCTCCGCTCAGGTATTCTTGCCAGCTTAGGATAAACACCGCAAAGGATGAAGAATTGCTCGACCTTATGAGCCAAACGAAATGCAGGATTGCCTACGTGGGGCTGGAATCGATCAACCCGGAAACCCTTAAGCAGTACCACAAGGGGCAGACGGTTGAACAGATGGTTTCGTCCATAAAGGTTTTCAGGAAGTACGGAATCGGACTGCACGGGATGTTCGTTCTGGGCGCGGACAACGACACTTTGCAAACGGTAACCGATACCGCCGATTTCGCCATGGACATGGGACTGGATACGATTCAGCTTTGCGCGCTCACCCCTTTTCCCGGAACGGCCGTTTACGAAGAAATGATGAAGGAAGGCAGGGTCTTGCACCGGAACTGGGACCTCTACGACGGACTGCACGTTGTAACACGCCCGAAAAAAATGACCCCATACGAACTGCAACTCGGAATTATTGAAAACATGAAACGTTTTTACACCTTAATGAACGCTTTCAAAATAAACTTAAGGAAACGGTGGCGTTTTAAATACCGAATAGGCGCGCGCTACCTCGTAAAAAGGTGGATTGAGGAAAATCAGGATTATTTCGATTACCTCAAAAACCTGAAGGACGGGGGATAGGGGCAAACTAAGCGTTTTCAGCTATCCGCATTCTGTATTTCTGTTCGATATAAACCAGCGCGTAAACGGCTAGCCCCGCAAAGTAGAAATAATATTTCGCGCCGTCTTCAATCCCGAAAAGCGAGGCAATCGCGCCCGGATAGAAGAGTATGAATGACGCCGTAAGGAAGAACGGGAGCTCCCACAATTTGTTGCGCGTAAGGAACCAGCCCTGCGCCGCGTTTTCAAAGGCCGATATGCCGACAATCGCCATGCCGAATATCATCAGGCCGTGCGGCCAACTGTTTATGTTGTGCAAAATAAGTTCGGGGTTGAATACGAACATAAATGCGATTATCGAGGTGCGTATGTCGTAAAGGAAACTCTGTATGCCCGTGGGGATCGGCTCCGATTCGGCTATCGCCGCCGCCGCGTAGGCCGCAAGCCCCACGGGGGGCGTATCGTCGGCAAGTATTCCGAAATAGAAGACGAAAAGATGCGCGGACATAAGCGGAATGAATAAATCGTACATCCCCCCCACTTCCACGATGATCGGCGCGGTGAGCGAGGCCATGACGATATAAGTCGCGGTGGTCGGCAGGCCCATCCCCAGCAGGAGGCTGGCTATGGCCGTAATCGAAAGCAAAAGGTAGATGTTGCCGCCCGATATCACTTCGACTATCTGCGTAATCATCCCGCCGATGCCCATGTTCACTATGCCCACGATTATGCCCGCGGCGGCGGTGGCAAGGGCGACCGGTATCATATTCTTGGAGCCGGCTATAAAACCGGCTCCGATTAAAGAGACGGTTTTCTTTAAGCCTTTCAAAACGCCTTCCAGAAAGCCCGTTTCGGCATTAGCTTCGGGATTATCTTTGCCATTAGCTTCGGCAATAGCTTCTGGCGCAAGCGCTTTACGTATTTCTTGGTACGCTATGATCCCCATCAAAACGATAATGGCCCGGAATGCGGAAAGTTCCGGCGAGTGGCGCAAAATAATCAGCTCGTAAAGGAGCGTTCCGAGCGGAATCATGTAATGTATTCCCTTTTTAAGGGTGCCGGCAAACGACGGTACGTCTTCTTTCGGAAGACCCTTGATGCCGAGTTTGCAGGCTTCGAGATGGGTGATGCAAAAAAGCCCGAAGTACGAAACGAACGCCGGTATCGCCGCGGCCTTTACCACCTCCATGTACGGCACGTTTACGTATTCGGCTATTATGAAAGCCGCCGCGCCCATGATGGGCGGCATAAGCTGGCCGTCGGTGCTTGAAGCGACCTCGATAGCCGCCGCCTTTTTCGCGGGGTAGCCGATTTTTTTCATAAGCGGAATGGTAAAGGGGCCGGTCGTTACAATGTTCGCTATGCTGGAGCCGGAAACCAGCCCCGTAAGACCGCTTGAAACCACCGCCGCCTTTGCCGCGCCTCCCTTGAACCTGCCGAGGAGAGAGAGCGCAAGGTCGATGAAAAACCGCCCCCCGCCCGCCTTGTCCAGCATCGAGCCGAATAGGACGAACAGGTAAACGATCGACGCCGAAACGCCGAGTGGAATTCCGTATATCCCTTCGGTTGAAAGCGATATCTGGCTTAAGTATTTCCGCACAGACACGCCTTTGAATGCCAGGATGTCGGGCATGTGCGGGCCGAGAAAGGCATAGATAGTAAAACCGATGGCGATAATCGAAAGGGCGGGGCCTATTATCCTTCTGGCCGCTTCTAGCAAAAGCAAAACCAGCGTGACCCCCACCGCGATGTCGGTCGTATTCGGGTCGCCAGCCCTCATGGCGATGTCGCCGTAGAATACCGCTATGTACAGCGCGGAAGACGCCCCCACCACGGCCATGATGTAATCGATTAACGGGATGCGGTCCCTTATAGAAAGAAAAGCCAACCCCAGCCTCTCGCGCACGAAAAGCGGGTTAAGCAAAAACAGCAACGTCATCCCGAACGCAAGGTGAATGGCCCTTACGTAGGTGCTGTTCATGATCAGAAAACCCGCCAGGCAAAGCTGGAAAAGCGCCCACGAGATTGCGATCAAGGCCACAAGCCGGCTTTCGTTTGTACCGAGGGAGCGCAGCTCCCCCGTTTCCAGCTTGAGTATTTCCTCGGCTTCTTTTTTGTCGACCCTTTCGTTCATTTGGCCAACAGCGCCGTTATGCCGAACCTATTTTATCAACTCCGGGTTAATGTATTTCACGAGTCCCGCTTCCCTGTAATATTTCAGCGCTCCCTTGTGTATCGGGGCGGAAAGGCCTTTAAGCATGTCCCGCTTATTCAGTACCGAATACGCCGGATGGAGTTTTTTGAATGCTTCCAGGTTGTCGAACACCTCTTTGGTGATAGCGTAAACTATCTTCTCGCTCAACTTCGCGGACGTAACGAAAGTCGCCTTTACCCCGATGGACTCCACGTCAGAGCCACCTGCCGCGTTCGGATAAAACTTACTGGGGATAACGGATTTCGCGTAATAGGGGAACTTTTTAAGGAGCGCCGCGACAGCCTTGCCCTTTATCGGCACGATCTTCACCTTTATCCTGCCCGATGTCGCTTCTTTTATGTTCCCGTTGGGATGGCCGACCGTGTAGAAAAAGGCGTCCAGCTTTTCGTCCTGCAAAAGGCCCGGCGCCTCTACGGCTTTCACGTGTTCCGTTTTTACGCTTTTTTCCGTAACGCCGAAGGCTTCCAGCACGTCGCGTGAGTTCTGAAGCTGGCCGGAGCCGGGATTGCCGATATTAACGCGCTTTCCTTTAAGGTCGTTGACCGAGTTTATTCCGCTTTTAATAGAGGCTATGAGCGTTATCGATTCCGGGTGAATGGAAAAGACCGCGCGCAGGTCTTTTTGCGGGCCTTTTTTGGACCATTCCGCCAGCCCGTTGTATGCCTGGTACTGCCTGTCGGACTGCGCCACGCCGAATTCCAGCTCGCCGCTTAGAACCGAGTTTATGTTGTAAACCGAACCGGCCGTCGATTCCACCGTCGCTTTGATACCGTAGACATTGGCCTTCTTGTTTATCATCCTGCTTATCGCGCCGCCCGTCGGGTAGTAAACGCCGGTAACTCCCCCCGTGCCGATGGTAACGAAAGTTTTGGCATGCGCCGCGCCGTATGGTCCCGCCGCCGCAACAAGAAAAACCGCGATAGTAAATGAAAGTATGGATTTCTTCATTTCTCCTCCTCCTTTAACTTTACAAATAAATGGAATGTTGCTCAAACCCTGCATACTCTGTCATCCTGAGCCAGCCTGCGCGGCAGGCCCGTCGAACGATAACCTGCTTATAAAACAAATGATATAACAGCGGACGCCGAATATCCACCATGCCCATTCAAGGCGCTTGCGCGGGGTTCCACCCGTTCGATTTTATTTATTTCTGCATATCACAACTCTGCGGACTGTTTCGGCATTCATCAATACAGCAATAATCAGAAGCGTCAAATACGCCTGGTTCAGCAAGGCTCCAAGGAAAATGATGAAGACTCTAACATCGCGCCCTATTCGAAAGCCTCTTCCCTTCTCAAACCGCGCTTTCATAAGCCCGTCATACTTATCAGCCGTGTAGCTAACCATGAAGGATCCGATTATGGCCATAAAACCTATAAAAATATCAAAATGGTTTCCGCTGGAAACGTAGGAATGCCAAGTGAGCCCGAAAAGCAAAAAAGCGTCGGCGTAGCGATCCAGCACGGCATCGAACCAGCCCCCGTAATCGCTTTCAAGATACTTTAGCCTTGCCACTTCACCGTCGCAACCGTCTATAACCGATGCGGCCTGCGCCAACACTGCTCCTGTCGCTAGCGCCCAATAGCCCTGCATGGCAAAAAATATCGCGGCAACAACGGAAAGGATAAAAGAAAAAAGGGATATCTGGTTTGGCGTAACAGAGGAGTCGAGCATCATACGCGACAACCTTACGGAAATATGCCTGTTGAGGTATCTGGAAACGGGGCCGTCACCCGGCTTGCCTTTTATCTGATTGATCAGCGCGCCTTCGGCCTTCTTCAAAGCATTTGGGTCGTCAACATCCAGCCAGAACCGCTTCCCTATATTAAAGGCGTTGACCTTCCCTTTGGCGGCGATATTTCTTATTCCATCAGATAGGGAGGCATCGCCGTTGTCATTGTAGATATTTTCCAGGGCGTTGAATATTACCGGTGTGCATAGAAATATTCCCGTATCGAACCCGTTAAATTCACTGATACCCTTGCCGATTTCATCCACGCGGCCGTTACTGCAACTAACTCTTGTTACGTCGTCCATATCAACAAGCGGATTGGATGTATTAAAGTCCACGGCAAGGGAAACTTCGTCCTCTCCTATCGGGCTTTCGGCAAGATCGCGCAAGATGGAAGGATCGAGCAGATGGTCCGCCATCAGCAACAGGAACTTTTCATCGTTCATCCATCCCTTTGCCTTGAGTACGGAGATGCCGTTTCCCTTTTCCCAATCGTCATTGATTACATGGTTGATTTCCACGCCAAGGCTATTAGCAAGGCTATCAAGAAAGGAACGCACCTTTTCCCCGTTGCAGCCTGTAACGATGCTGAAAGAATCAGCCCCGGCCTTCATGGCGGATCGGATAACCCGCTCGATAATTGGAACACCGAGGATAGGAATAAGGGGCTTGCTGTTTCCTTTAAACTGGAGTCGACTGCCTTTCCCTGCCGCGATAATCAGGCATTTCATGGAATTCCTCCGTCCAATTTCCTTCAATAAATGCCTCCACCATACGGTATGCTTCGTCATCGCTGTACTGCCGTGGAGGATGCTTCATGAAGTAGGCCGATGGAGGGTAAAGCACGCCTCCCACGCCTTTTTCCAAGGCAAGCTTGCAACAGCGTATGGCGTCTATCGCAACGCCCGCGGAATTAGGGGAGTCTTCAACAGAAAGGCGGAGCTCGAGATTCATCGGCACATTGCCAAAGAGTTTCCCTTCCATTCGTATGAAGCATAACTTGTTGTCTTTTTGCCATGGTACGTGGTCGCTTGGACCTATATGAATGTTCTCGTAACTGAGCCTATGCTCGGTTACCGATTGGACCGCTTCGGTTTTGGATACCTTTTTGGAAGCAAGGCGGCTCCGGTTAAGCATATTCAGGAAATCCGTATTTCCGCCGGTATTCAGCTGGTACGTCCTTTCCAGCTTTACGCCGCGTTTTCTAAACAGGTCGGTCAGCATCCTATGCGTTATGGTGGCGCCGAGCTGTGCCTTGATATCATCCCCGATAATCGGTATATTTTTTTCCCTGAAACGCTTCGCCCATGTCGGATCGCTTGCAATGAATACCGGGATATTATTGATAAACGCCACGCCTGACTTCAGGGCGCATTGGGCATAAAAGAAAGCGGCCTCCTCGGAGCCAACCGGCAGATAGTTCAAAAGGATTTCGGCTCCGGAATCCTTTATCGCAGATACGACATCTTCTTCTGTCGGCTCCTGTTTGTTTGCAAGAACAAAAGTATATTTATCGTCGTAATCCTTCATATGATTTGAAAACCCGTCCAGGATTTTCCCCATACGAACGGTAACGCCGGATTTGGGAATATCCTTGCAGAAAACCGTCGTGCAGTTGGGTTCGGCAAAGATTGCTTCGTGCGCGTCTTTCCCAACCTTGCGTTTGTCTATATCGAAAGCGGCGACAACTTCTATATCCCACGGCCTATAGCCGTATATGCTCCAGTGCATAAGCCCGATAGCGTCTTCTTCCTTTTTGTCGCGGTAATAATGAATCCCCTGAATCAGGGAGCTTGCGCAGTTTCCAACTCCAACGATTGCGATTTTGATTTTATTCATAATTTATCCATTCCCCGTCAATAAACAGTTATTCCAAATATTCCAGCATGAAAACAATTGAACCCTCTCCAAAAAGAATTCTACCCAAATACGTATTCCTATCCTTTATAATATAGCATATAGCATATAGCCTGTAATCTTTGAACCAGTAAAATTCACAGTGTTACAGTGTTGACTATGCTTCTGTACAAAAGTTGTTATTTGTGAGAAAATGCTGCCAGTTAGTCGAGTTACAAAACCAGTATTCGTCTTAATGAAAAGTTGAAAGCGGCAAGACATAGTAAGCGCACTAAACATGTATAAATAGGGTCCTTATCATGTTGAAGTTATTTAGAAGACTCGATATTGCCTACAAGTTGATGGGAATAGCTATAGTGATTTCCCTGCTGCCGTTGTTTCTTATATACAACTATTCTGTAAACAGCGCTTCCGACATTTTGTTGGAAACACTCAGAGAAAACCTAAAGGAAAAAGCTTATCTGGTAGGCGATGATATCGACCGTTTCTTTTACCAGCGGGAAACCGACATCAGAATCCTGTCTCAGGCAGATGTCCTTGAAGGGAACAATAACGATTCAATCGAACAGTACTTAACCGAAATCTCGAAAGAAAGCGTCTATCTGGACCGCTTGGATGTAATCGACGTTTCCGGCGAGATTATCGCCAGTTCCGATCATCAGCATGGACCTGAAAAACATGTTCACAGATTGCATCCGTCTGTTGTGCCTCTCTTTAAGGCTGCGAAAAAAGCGTCCCAGGGCGATGTCTTTTTTTCCGACGCCATAGAGTTCAAAGATGGTTTGGATGTGGCGCTTCTTACGCCGATTACCGACGACTCCAACACCAAAGTCATCAAAGTATTGATGATCGAAGTTAATCTCAGCATTGTGAGAAAGATTGTTGCAGATTTTGACGACAGGGTAATTGGCGATAAGTATGTGTACCTGGTCGATAATGATGGCAGAGTCATTATTACTGCGGACCCCGGCGTGAAGCCGCTCGATTTCTACCCGGACTTGAAGGTGTTTCCAGACCTGTTGAATAAATTCTCCGATCAGGGAGAGGTGGGAAGCGTTATTTACGACGATATTAAGGCGGAAAGCGTCATGGCAGGCTTTGCCGACATGGACGAATTCGGCATCAACAAGGCGATGGATTGGAGTATCATCGCCGTTGCGCCGATCGCGGATATCACGAAGCCGGCCATCTTGTTAAGACAAGAGTTGACGGTCATCGTGGCTATCGTAGGCGTTCTGGTTTTGATTATGGCGGGAGTGGCTGGCCGAAACGTTGCGGCCCCGATCAAGGAAAGCGCCTCTGTTGCCCATAAAATCGCGGAAGGAAATCTTGACGTAACTCTCGATTTCGCCAGAGAGGACGAGATCGGTCAGTTGGGAAAAGCAATCAATAGGATGGCGCAATCCCTGAAAGAAACAGCGGAAAAAGATAAAATAAACAATTGGCTAAAGACCGGCCAGACGAAGTTGATGGAAGAGATACAAGGGGACAAAGAGATTGAGGTATTGTGCGACGACGTTATCGCCTTCCTCGCAAAATATATCGGCGCGCAGGTGGGCGCTTTTTATGTTATTATTGATGATACAAACTTAAGAGACGGCGGACACTTAAGAGACGGCGGACACTTAAGAGACGGCGGACACTTAAGAGACGGCGGACACTTAAGAGACGGCGGACACTTAACACTCACCGGTACATACGCCTTCGATTCACGGAAAGAACCTGTTACTAATGTCAAGATTGGCGAGGGTATCGTTGGGGAAACCGCCCGTCAGATGAAAATAACGATTATCCAGGACGTGCCGGAGGGTTACCTTGCAGTCTCATCAAGTCTGGGCCGGGCGTCTCCACGGCAAATTGTGGCTATACCGATAAATTTGGGCGACAACCTCCTGGGCGTTATTGAACTGGCCTCATTGCAAACTTTTAATTATACGCATGTTGAATTTTTAGAGCTGATTTCAAACAGCATCGCATTGGCAGTCCTATCGGCCAGAGAAAGAAAGAGGCTTAAACAGCAAAAAGTTGAACTGGAGGAGATAGGCGAGCAGTTGTTACAGGCGAGCAGGTCAAAGAGCGATTTCCTGGCCAGCATGAGCCACGAGATAAGAACGCCGATGAACGCCATCATAGGCATGGCGGACCTGCTTGATGAAACGGAGCTTAGCAGGGAACAGGAACAATATATTAAAACTTTCCGCTTCGCCGGGGAGAACCTTCTTGGAATCATAAACGACATTCTGGACATTTCTAAAATCGAAGCGGGTCAGTTTAAGCTTGAGAAGGTCGCCTTCGACTTGGGAGAAACTTTAGAGCTGATCGGCGACATGATGTCCATTCGGGCGAAGGAAAAAGAGCTGGAGCTTATCGTCTCCATGCCAGAAGGGATGCCCGCCGGCATTATCGGCGATCCCACACGCCTGCGCCAGATAATCATTAACCTTATAGGCAATGCCATAAAATTTACGGAGCACGGCGAAATCGTGGTTTCGGTGGAAACCGAATCTTACGCTAAAAGTAAGGCCAACCTGATATTTTCGGTGAAGGATACGGGAATTGGAATTCCAGAAGATAAACTGCAACATATTTTTGAGAGCTTTTCACAGGCGGATTCATCCACAACGCGCAAGTATGGCGGTACCGGGCTTGGCCTTTCAATTTCCAAACGGATAGTGGAAATGATGGGAGGCCGCATCTGGGTGGAGAGCGTGTATGGCAAGGGAAGCGTCTTTTACTTCACGCTGGAATTAGGCATTGATGAGGGGTACCGGAAAAGAGTTAAAGATACCCCTATTGACCTGGCCGGAGCCAAGGTTTTGATAGTGGATGACAATTCTACAAACCGGATGATATTAATCAAGAACCTTACTGGCTGGGGAGCAAAGACCACCGAAGTGGATGGCGGTAAAAGTTGCCTTACGGAGCTTCATCGGGCTAAAGGGTCTGGCGATCCATACCGGCTTATCCTGCTCGATTTCAACATGCCGGGGATGGACGGGTATGAGGTGGCCAAAGAGGTTAGAGACAACCCTGAATTAAGAGATACACCAATCATCATACTAACCTCGTCGGCGGGGCATGGACCGATGGGTTCCAAAATAAAGGAACTCGGGCTATCCGGGTACTTGAATAAACCGTTTAAACAATCGGAGCTTCGCAGTATAGTAAATTCCGTCATTAACAATGTGGAAATTGACGAACCTAAAAAGGCCGAAAAACCCGAAACGCCCCTGATAGACCGGTCATTAGACCTTCTACTTGTTGAAGACAATAGGGATAATCGCAACCTCATTCTTGCCTACCTTAAAAGGAGGTCGGACAATATCGATATTGCTGAAAACGGCCAGATTGCCGTCGAGAAGTTTATATCGGGGCATTACGATGTAGTGTTGATGGATTTAGAAATGCCGGTTATGGACGGTCTCACTGCAACAAGGAAAATCCGGGAGTGGGAAAATGAAACTGATGCAAAGCCGACCCCGATAATAGCTCTTACGGCACATGCCCTAAGCGAGCACAGGGAAAAGAGCATCGCGGCGGGCTGTAGCGGCCATGTTACAAAGCCAATAAAGAAAGCGACGCTCATAAAGACACTGGCTGAACACGTAGCGTTATAGGGGGCAGGGGATAGGGACAGGCTTTGGGAACTTTCGCGCTGGGGAAGTAATCCCGCTATAATTAATCGATGAAGATATTTCTCGGCAACGCGCCATGGAGCAAGGAGGGGAACAAAGAAAACGGGAAAAAAGACCACTACGGAGTTCGGGCAGGTTCGCGCTGGCCACACTTTGAGCGCCGCACCTCGCCCTACATGCCGTTTCCTTTCTTCCTCGCCTACGCTGCGGCCCTTTTAAAGAAAAACGGGTTTAACGTGCTCCTTATCGACGCAATAGCCGAACGCATCTCCCAAAAAGAGTATTTCAACCGCATGAACGAATTTTCGCCGAATGTTGTCGTTCACGAAGTCTCCACCGCCTCGATAAAGACGGACGTAAGCCAGGCCGGGCGCGTAAAGGAACTATTGCCGGAATCCAAAATAATCTTTTGCGGGGCGCATCACGGGATGTACGATCCCAAATTCCTGGACGAACACTCCTTTATCGATTACGTCTGCGAGGGCGAGTTCGAGTTCACGCTCCTTGAACTGGCGCAAAGGCTTAAAGACCGCTCGTCGCTTGAAGGCGTGGAAGGTCTTCTTTACCGCGGCGCGGACGGTGCGGTAAAAAATTCCCGAAGGCCGCTGGGCAAACTCGACGATCTTCCTTGGCCGGCGCGCGAGTATCTGCCGATGAAAAATTACTGGGACAATCCCGGCGGAATCCCGTCGCCCAGCCTTCAGATACACACAAGCAGGGGATGTCCTTTTACGTGCAGTTTTTGCGTGTGGCCGCAGATCATGTATGGCGGCAACAAGTACCGCATGCGTAACCCCAAAGACGTTGTCGACGAGATAGAGCATTGCGTGAGCGAATACGGCATAAAAAGCTTTTATTTCGACGACGATACTTTCAACATAGGCAAAAAACGCGTACTAGCCCTTTGCGAAGAGCTTATCGGGCGGGGGCTTGCCTTGCCGTGGGCGGCAATGGCGCGCGCCGATACCGCCGACCGCGAGATGCTGGAGCGTATGAAGGCCGCGGGGCTGGTTTCTATCAAATACGGGGTCGAGTCCGCCGACCAGGAGATACTCAACAATTCCGGCAAGCGCTTAAAACTCGACGTTGCCGTAAAGACGATAAGGGAAACAATGGAGCTTGGGATAAAGTGCCACCTTACGTTTACGTTCGGGCTTCCGGGCGAGACGAAAGAGACGATAGAAAAGACGATGGGGCTTGTAGACAGGCTTAATCCGGACACCTTGCAGTTCAGCATTGTCACGCCTTTTCCGGGGAGCAGGCTGTACCGCGAGATGGAGGAGAAAGGTTATCTTTTAAGCGACAACTTCGACGACTACGACGGTAGCAATAAGGCCGTTATACGGACCGACGCTTTGAGCGCCAACGATTTGGAAGACGCTCTTTGCAAAGCTAACGAACATTGGATGGACAGGACGTTCAAAAAGAAGATTTTAAGCAACAAGCTTTTCTACATTAGAGAGGCGATAAAGAATCCCGCCCTCGCCGTAAGAACTTTCCAACGGCTGTTCACAGCCGCAAAGTAGCGCGGCCGGATTTCCGCATAGCACATGAAAAAATGCCTGCTTGATTATCCCCCCTTATTATGCCCATGGGAGAATTTGGAAAGGACGATATACAGCGCTTTCAGTTCCTCCTCCGATTTTGCGTTTGAGTAAATTTCGGCCAGAAGGCCGCAGGCGCGGCTGTAGCCATTTAAAGACTTGTCCTTTTTCGCGGTAACCTGCACCAGCGGAAGGTCCTTAAGTCTGCCTCCGAACGGCGCCTTGCCCGTAAGGAGCCAGTCCAGCGAACATCCGGTGTACTTTTGTATCTTAATCAGGTTTTCATAAGACGGTACGCACTCTTTCTGCCAGTAATATTGGAATAGCCCTTTCTTTATGCCGGCCTTCTTCGCCCATGTGTAGGGGCGTTCGCCGTGCATGAGGATTTTCAGCCTGTCTTTCAGTCTTTTAACCTTGGCCATTCGCTTCCTCCTTTCGCAAAAACCTGCGGTTAAACCGTTGCGCAAGGGCGCGTCGAGACGCCCATATTCATACGCGCCATTTGCGTACTTCCCGCCGCTATGGTAGCCTTAGTACGAGCAATGCGCATAATATTATTACATCCATCAGTTCTATTAAATTCATACTTTCCTTTGCGGCAAATGATACGCAAATTGCTCGTTAATGTCAATAGGAAAATACGAACAATACACGTCGAATGAAATGGCTATTTTGAAAGCAGATTTAAGGGAAGTCGGAAAACGGGTGAAGGAAATCCGTAAGTCTCTGGGGCTGACGCAAACCCTGGCAGGCGAAAGAGTGGGCATTTCTCAGGATATGGTCTCGGCCTATGAAAAAGGCAAGCACCACCCGTCCACCGAGTACCTATTCTGGGCGGCGGCGGAAGGCGGGACGACCGTGGACTGGATACTCACGGGCGAAATGCCGGAAGAATACGCCAGCCGGATAAAGGATGTGCAAAAACGCTACGGCCTTAACCTTACGCCCGAGGAACGCGAGTTGATAGAGCTTTACCGCGATGCGCCGATAGACGGCAAGGCCGCCGCAAAGGCAGTGCTGGAAATTTACCTTCCGAAAAAGAGCAAGGTGTATGGAAAAAAGAAAAGATCGTAAATTCCGTATACATTATGTTGATTTACGCCGCCAACAAAAATGAATAGGTTTCATATTCATAAAAAAATGTCATTTACTTGTTGATTTTTGGTTTTGTTCATGTTACTTTTACGCCTGTTTTAACTGAAACCGAGTGGAATACCTTGGGTTTGATTGGAAACTTCGGTTTGTAAATAATGCATCGTGTTTTTTTGGGGGGAACTAATGGTAGGACTTACCAGAAAGCGTTTTGTTAAAGCGTTGGGCTTGGTCGGCCTGGCTGGTCTTTTTGCTAGTAGCAACCCATTCGCCGCCTCTAAAGTATGCAAAACAAACAAATCGGTTTGCGGATTGTCGGGGCTTTCGTGGAAACCCGGTGTAAACTCTGCGAAAAAGAGTTCCCTTGTCAAAAGAAAATTTGGCAGGGATATAAACATCACATATTAATAGAAGGCAGCATTTAGCGAATGAAATTTGACCGCCGTACCTTCTTGAAAACGTCGGCAGTTCCTTTTGCCGCCGGTCTTCTGGGTGAGCAGGCATTCGCCGAGGAAAAAGCGGCGCCGGAAGGCGGCGAAGCCGTCCCCGAAGCCAAGGGCCCTTATAAGACCGATTTTCCGTATACAGAAAAACTAATACTGCGTCCCGAAGACGGCACCGAGGCAGAATCGGTGGTCGACTCTGGGTGCAGTTTCTGCCCGTCCAATTGCGCGCACAAAGTTCACCTGAGGGGCGGAAAGGTTTTTAACGTTTACGGTGAGCCTAATGATCCCGTACAGCGCGGCAGTCTTTGCGCCAAGGGGCAGTCGATCCCACAGCTTCTTTACAATCCTTACAGGATTGTCCGTCCCATGAAACGGGTAGGCGAAAAACCGGCCCAGGAGTTCGAGCCGATAAGCTGGGATCAGGCGTATACCGAAATCGCAACCAAGCTTCTGGAAATAAGGGGAAGCGATAACGGGGCTAAAGGCGTGGCCGCAAAATCCACATCGCGGCAGACTGTCGAGGCCATGGTAATGCAAAAGCGGTTTTTCGAGCTTTTCGGAAGCCCCAATTCGACGCACGAAGGCTACATTGGCAACGAGGCGGGCGGCGTGGCCTTAAAGCTTACCTTTGGAAACCCGTCGCAGACAAATGGCTATGGGCCCGATCCGATAACCGGAACGCAGGACCTTGGCGACAGCCGATTCGTACTGTGGTTCGGCAGCAACGATGCCGAAACGCACCCGGTTCTGCACGGCTACATGAAACTTGCGCGGGAAAAAACGAAGGCGCAGTGGGTGGTGGTAGACCCCAGAATGACAATTACAGGCTCCGGCGCGAACCTATGGGTACCCGTAAAACCGGGAACCGACATGGCGTTTGCCTACGGGATGCTTTCCTACATAATCTCAAAGAGACTTTATGACGCGGATTTTGTTTCGAATTGGGTTGTCGGCTTTAACAAGCTTAAAAAGCATATCAAAGATAAAGGTTACACTCCCGAATGGGCCCAAAAGATAACCGGCATCCCGAGCAGGGTAATCAAAAAGATAGCTAGAAAATACGCCACAACGAAACCGGCGGCAATAATGGCCAACACCGGGATATCGCATCAGGTTAACGCCACTGATACTTACCGCGTACTTACATTCCTTGCGGCTGTAACGGGAAACATAGGCATACCCGGCGGCGGTGCGAATTTCATGCATAATTCCCCGGTAGAGCCGGCGCTTCCCCCGATTAAAGGGAAAAAAGCTATTACAGAACCGGGTCTGCCTCCAAGTCCGGATTATTTTGCCGAGGCGGTTCTTAGTGGCAAACCACATCCGATAAAGGCGGTTTTTTACGCCGGAAATATGCTTACTCAAAACGCCAACACCAAAAAGGTGGAAGAGGCGCTCCAAAAACTGGAACTTTTCGTATCTTTCAACATGTTCCCGCAAGAAGATACGCTTTATGCAGATTACATTCTCCCCACCTCCACATTTTACGAAACCGATCACGTCGGATTGCGGCGTCTCGACAGGGGGCTGAGGTGGAGGAACAAGGTTGTCGATCCCGTTGGCGAATCGAAAATAGACTGGCGCATATGGATTGAACTCGCGCAGAAGATGGCGGAACTCGATAAGGACAACCCGCCGGAATACTGGACCCAAAACCTTAAAAAAGAATGGGCCGACGCCCGCCACCTGTGGAACAAAGTCAGCCCGTCTAACGATCCCTTAATGGCCGGAATGACGGCGGACCGAATGGAGAAATCCAATGTTCCGCTTCGCTGGCCGTGCCCTTCGCGCAGCCATCCGGGAACAAGCGTTATGTACCTTGATCATCCGAAGTGGAAAAACATCTTCGGCGGGAAGAGGTTCCTTACGCCGTCCGGTAAGGTGGAGATATACACCGACGTCCTGCAGAAAAAGATGAGCGTTACCGGCCATTCGGCCATTCCGGTTTTCTACACATCGCCGGAAAATAATACCGGCCTGCCCGCGCTTAAATACACCGAAGAGTTCGTTAAAAGCGAAACAGTATCGAGCACCAGCGGCGGCAACCTTGTACACAAGATTGAAATAGGCGAAGCGGAGGAAGCGCCCTTGGCGAAAAAGTACCCGTTCCAGCTTATAACGGGCCGCCCGAACGCGCTCCATTTCCACACGATAACCCATTGGGCGTGGCATCTGGTGCAGGCGGCGGGAGACCGTTACGTGCAGATACACCCGCTCTTGGCCAAACAGCTGAAAGTAACTTCCGGCCAGTACGTAAAGGTGGAAACGGCAAGGGGCGCAATCGAAGGCCCCGCCTTTGTGTGGGACGGAATCGAGCCGAATACCATTTTCATTCCGCACACGTTCGGGCCCAAACAGGCGGTGCGCCAGCAGATGGAACGCAAAACATGGGAATCGGTCAACCACCTGACCACCGTGGAACTGTACGACCCGCTTTCGGGCCAGGTGGCCTACAAGGCGGTGCTTTGCAGAATAAGCTCCGTGCCCGGAAAAGAAGTTTACAAGATAGGCCATCCGCTTGACGAGCTAAGGGCTCAGGAAGCGGCCGCAAAGGAAGCTGGAGGAAAGTGATGAGGGCGCGCAATGGCTGAAAAACAGATGGCATTCTTGATAGACCTTGAAAGGTGCATCTTTTGCCGAAGTTGCGTAATTGCCTGCAAACTGGAAAACCACGTAAGGACGGAATGGCAGAGGAACGAAGTCGTCCTTGTCGGACCCGATCAGTCGAAAGACCCGTCCATGTTCCCCGTCTACATGAATTGCCAGCACTGCGAAAATCCCGCATGTATCGCCTCGTGTCCCGTCGAAGGGAAGGCGCTGGAGAAGAGGGAATCGGACGGAAGGGTTATCGTAAAACCCGAAATGTGCGATGGCGACCTCTTTTGCGTTTACGCGTGCCCCTACGGAGCGCTTAGCCTTACGCCCGAAAAGAACAAACTCGGCTACTTCTATGTGGACAAGTGTACATTCTGCATCCACAAGGCGGACAGGGCCGAAGGCGACATTGGAGGAAACAGGCCGGCATGTGTATCCAAATGCACCACGGGCGCCCTTGATTTCGGAGAAAAGGAAGAACTGGAGGAAAGGGTAGAGAAAATGGGGCGCGAGGTAATCGACATGGATACCCATGGAACCGGACCGAGCAACATTTTCATGCAACCGCTTCCCAAGAGGGGCACATGGAAAAGCTAAAGCTATTCGTAATAATGGCCATTTTCGCCTATGCGGCGCAATGGTCGTTTCATTCCGCCAACGATGAGGCTAAGCATTACCGCGACATGGCGACTCCGGATGAGGTTGAGGAAGAAGTCGATCACGGCCCGCCGGTTTCGGGAAAGGCGGTGCAACTTACCGTAGATGTGTATGTTTTTGATCCCCCAACTGGCGAACCGGCTGACGAGGATTATTGGGAGTTCGATGTTACCACCCTGATATTGGATGCCAGGATGGTTTCAATGTCACAGGCAAGGAGCGGGTACTATTTCGTTCCGGAGCGCTGCCTTAAGTGTCATGAAAAAGACGGGCCGGGACAATGGTTCTACGGAAACGACGATTACACGAAAGTACAGGACTTATCCACGGCCGACGGGTTGCGGCTTGTAAGCAATCCGGCGAAAGGGATAGTGCCGACGCTTCAATACATCTATAAGGATACGCACCTTAAAAAGGTTCCGTTCGATATCGGGATGACACACGCAGATTACATGAAGAGAGGATACTGATGGGAAAAGGAAGGATTTTTACGGGAAGCAGGCTTTTTGCCCTTTGCATCCTTGCGCTCGTTAGTGTCTCTGCCCTGATAATGCCGGCCGAGGTATGGGCGGCAAAGGCCGGCCCCACGCCCGACCTGCCGGATATAAATACTGAAATATTTGGGAACAGGGGATGGGTGTGGGTTATCGCGCAGTTCCACATCCTGTTCGCATCGTTCATACTTGGCGTGCCGATGTTCATCGTGATATCGGAAGCGCTCTACATGAAAACGGGCAACTATAGGTACGAGCGATTGGCCAAAGAGGTCACGAAAGTCGTCGCTTTTTGTTATAGCCTTACCGCTTTGACTGGCGGCGCGTTCGCTTTGATTCTTTTCGCCTTCTATAAGCAGTTTACCTATTTCATGATTTACAAGTTCCAGATTATATGGGTAGTTTTCTACCCGGTCGTGTTTATTCTGGAAACCATTTTAATGTACATCTACTACTATTCGTGGGGTAGCTTGACTGGCAGTAAAAAGAAGTGGCATCTCCTTATAGGCATTCTACTTAACGTTGCCGGCATAACGACCCTTTTCCTGATGGATGCGCCGGCCAGCTACATGCTGACCCCGCCGAGAATGGAAGACCCAACGTTGTGGGACAATATAAACAACTTCACGTGGCTACCGCTTAACTTCCACCGGATGATCGGAAACCTGACGTTCGGCGGATACATGGTCGCCATAATATCGGCTTACATGTATTTCTTTTCCACCAGCAGGGAGGACAAGGAGTACTACGACTGGCAGGGATATATAGGCAACATGATAGGCGTCGGCGCCATGATACCCCTTCCCATCATGGGCTATATTTACTCCTACGAGATGTACATGTACGACGCCAGCTTGGGCATGTACACGATGTCCGACAGGCTTTCGATGGTATTCGAGGTGCAGGCCGTTCTGGTAGGTTTCCTGTTCGTGGCGTCCAACTACTACATGTGGCTTTCGATGAAGCGCATAACCGGGGCAGAGCGGTTCGAGTCGTGGATGAAGGTGAACTACGTCCTCATTTTCTTCGGAGCGATGATATGGTTCCTGCCGAGGCATTACTTCGCCACAATGATTCCCGAACCGGGCGTCGACATAACAGGCACGGAACTGCCGTCTCACTTAGGGTTTTTGGCCCTTATGAAAGCCAAGAACCTGGCCGCCATAATTATCTGTCTTTGCACTTTAATAAACTTCGTCCTTTACTACCGCGCGGGTAAGACCGGCAAAATCGAATGGGGAAAGATAGACCCGACGGCCCAGTACGTGTTGATATTCCTGGGCTTTTCCGACATATGGCTTATGAACCTTATGGGAGCCTTCAGGGAGCTTGCCAGGAAGAGCTACCATGTTTATAACCAGGTGAGAGACGTAACGCCGGAGGCCTTCTCGCCCACGCTGGCTTATCAGGGAGTGCTGACGACGCAGATCACGCTGGTATTTTTCGGCGTATTCAGTTTTATTATCTGGCTGATGCTCAAAGTAGGCGCCGATAAACCTAAAGGGGAACAGGCATGACGACCGAAGCAAGGTCTTTTTGGAGCCTATACAAACCGAAGTTCATAGGTCTTGTGGGGGCTAACGTTATTATGTGGGCGTTCACCAACACGGTCTATAAGCTTCCGGTAAGTTTCTCGGTGGTCTTTTCCGCTTTCACACTTACATTCCTGATATTTTTTGCGATACAGGATTCAGGCATGGTAAGCAGGGCCAAAGAGGGCGCGAAACTCGTAAAATTCCTGATATTCTACGTCGGCATTTCCGGCGGGATTATATCTGGGGTCATATGGGTTGTTACCGCCAAGATCGGCTACCCAAGGATGTTTATCGTTACCATAATTGCTTTTGCGCTTTTATGTCTCCTGTTGCTCTACGTGCTTGAGTTCAAAAAACCGATGAAAGAGCCTAAAGGACTGAAGTCGGTCAATAACCTGCTGATTCTCTATTTGGGGACGAGTTTTATGTACTGGTTCACGACATGGGCTTTGCCGAACTACGATCCGAAGTTCGAGATAGAAAAGTTGTTGGCCGCCGCCCTTAGCACTGCCGGGATGAGCGAGAAAGAACTTGCAAAAGCCGGAAAAGGGGTCTTTAAGGATTTCGAATGTTTCAACTGCCATAACGTCGAATCGGGCAAGGACCCGAAACGCGGCCCGGTGCTGAACGAGATAGACATGGGCGACTACGAAAAGATATATGAATCGATGGTTGATCCGTACGCGGAAATTTTGAAACCTTACGCCGACCAACCGAAGGTTGCCCGCTCCATGCCCGACTATTACGGAAAGCAGATGTCAAAGGACGAACTGAAAGCCCTTATTACCTATCAGCTATCGCTTAAGACAGCCGTTGCTATTGCCACCGACAAGATGCCGGACGGCTGGTGGACGGACGAAAAGGTGCTGGCAGAGGGCAAGAGAATATACGACGGCCTCTACAACGAAGACGTGGCCTGCCAGGTGTGCCACGGAAAAGACGGCACGCCACAGATGGAAGAGGCTTCGGATTTCCGCTCGGACGAGAAGTACATGAAAACCACGGCGGCCAGGTTGTTCCAGGTAGTGAAATACGGATTCGGGCCTGACGGCAGCGGCCTTATGACCGAATGGAGGGAGTACCTGGACGACGAGCAGATATGGCAGACTATCGCCTACGTAAACGTAGTAGCGAACAATGGCGAAGTGAAAGAAAGACCCGACCCCGAAGGCCCCGACGTAATCAAACCCCTCGAAGGCAATTACTGGGAAGAAGAGGAATAGACTCTAAGTTCATCGTTCATCCTGGATACGCGCCGAATTTGCTTCCTAAGGACAGGGGGCATCCCATCGGAATCACAATGCGCCTGAAAACCAGCTTTCTATGACGCGGGCTTATATTTATATGCGGAAAATTCTGCGTCCATCCAGAATGTGGCCGACGATTTGCGCGCGATCTCCGGCAGGGAAGGTAGTCTGTAGGTAGTCAGGGTTTGATATTTAAAGTTTCACAAGTTCTGATACGCAGTTTAAAATTCCCGCTTGAATAATGCATGTTCAATCAATCCGTATTCCTCCTCCGAAATTCCGCGTTTCATGCGGCGAAAAGATTTGCCTTTCTGGATTGATTCCAAAATTTCTTTTTTTCTATCTTCTTCGGTCGTTTCTTTCATGGCTTCCCGGAAGTTGTTAAGAAGATACTTTATTCTCTTTTTCATCAGCCTGTCTTCAAGGAATTTGTCCCTGTCCGGGACGTAGTCGACCTCGCGTCTATACTGCGTTAAGGCTTTTTGTGCATCTGATTCGCAAATTTCTACAACTTCGGGGTCTACGGCCTCCTTGACGGCATTAATAACCCCTTCGCAAATGGCCGGGGGCAGTTTGCCGAATACAGGTGCGGAGATGATCGCTTCTTTTTCATCTCCGGCCGGGAAAAGCTCCTCGAAACCGAGGTGGTATATCAACGATCTTCCAAGAAAGTCTTTTTGTAAAAACTCAACTTCCCTTTTCTTTTGGTATTCGGCAAAGACGTTGCAGCAGCGTTCCAGGTTTTTCTCTATGATTTCAGTGATCCCTTTTTGGACCTTTTCTATGCCATCCATGCGATGCTTTATAAAAAAGGCGGTTATTTCCTTTGCGGCGCCGGTCCACAAAGGCTGAATTAACTTGATCGGGGCAAGCAAGGCAACAGGACTGTTTTGTTTCGCTCCTTTGGCGCCTCTCGAAGACGGTATATTTTTATTTAAAGATTGGCGTTCGTGTTCAAAAACCGCCTTGCAGCAGGTCTTGAAGTTTAACTCTATTTTCTCTGAAATATTCTCCCTGACCTTATTAAGTATTTCCTTTGTTTCCTTTTTTTTCTTGAGTTCAATCTTCAGTACCTCAACTGCAGAAACGGCTATTTCCTCCGGGATTTTTTCCCAGATCGGATGGGTTATTGCCCGTATTTCCTTTTTTTTATCCTTGCGTGCGTTGGTGTTTTCCATAAAGATGAAACCTATTGATATTTAAACATTTCACAAAATCGTTTCTCTTTTTACAAAAATTCCCGTCAGTAAAAAGATGTATTTCACCGGTCTCGTTTAAAATTACTGGCAAATCAAATTATATCAGTATTGCAATAAGTTGACAAATTAGCAGGATAAAAAAGTGAATTATTGGGATTTATCATTTATAAACCGACATTTCCCATCAGACGCCATTGCAGTAAGTCCCAATGCATCGTCCAACTCTCGATGTGCAAGAAGACCGGCATCACTTGTGATCTTTGCGCCGTGAAATTCCAGCTTCAAATTTCGGTCAAAAAGCGCTCGCAAAGCCGGTTTTTTTCTCACCCATTGAAATCCCCCATAAAATAAGTTCAAAACCACATTTCAGCCTTATTTTACGTGGGTCTCGTCGACCTTAAGCAAATTAATTCACACTTTCATTTGGGAAATACGGATTAAAATACGCTTAAAACACCCCTTGCGCTTACCGAACCGGTGCAAGTATGATTTTTAAATGGCAACCGATCTGAAATCGATACGGCAAAAGGTCGAAGCAGGACAAAGGCTGTCGTTCGACGACGGTCTTTGCCTGATGAATACAAACGACCTCCTTTGGCTTGGAGAAACAGCCGACATCGTCCGCCGCCGTAAAAACGGTAAAAAGGCGCATTACATCATCAACCGCCACATAAATCACACCAACGTGTGCGTAAACAAGTGCCGCTTCTGCGCCTTCCAGAAAGAGGAGGGGAGCGACGGCGCCTACACAATGGAACTGGATGAGGTGATGCGAAAAGCGCAAGAATGCTATTCGGACGACATCGCCGAATTCCACATCGTCGGCGGCCTGCATCCCGATTTACCGTATTCGTATTACCGCCAAATGATCGAAAAGCTTCACTCCCGCTACCCTAAGGCGCACCTTCAGGCGTTCACCGCAGTGGAGATAGACTATTTGTCGCGCATATCGGGCATGACGCTTCGCGAGACGCTGGAAGATTTAAGATCCGCCGGCCTAGGCTCGTTGCCGGGCGGCGGCGCGGAAATATTCAACGGGGCGACAAGAAAGAAAATCTGCCCGGACAAGATATCGGGCGAGCGATGGTTGGAAGTAATGGAAACGGCGCACGGTCTTGGCATACGCTCAAACGCGACGATGCTCTACGGCCACGTGGAAAGCGCCGAGGACCGCATCGACCACCTTATCAGCTTGAGGGAGCTACAGGACAAAACCGGCGGCTTCATGGCATTCATCCCGCTTGCATTCCACCCGCTTAACACGGAAATAGAAGAAAAGCGCTTCACCACCGGCCAGATGGATTTGCGAATGCTGGCCGTATCGCGCCTGATGCTCGACAACTTCGACCATATAAAGGCCTTCTGGATAATGATATCGCCCGCTCTCAGCCAGCTTTCGCTTCATTTTGGCGTCGACGATATCGACGGAACGGTGATAGAGGAAAAGATAACGAATTCCGCAGGGGGGCAGTCCGGCCACGATATGCCGGTGGAATCGCTCGAAAAGATGATACGCGAAGCCGGATTTTTGCCGGTGCGGCGCGACACACTCTATAACGTTATCGATAAAAAGGAAAAGGCGGGGGTCGTATGATAAAGTTCGGCTGTCACGATTTCCTGAACGCGCAGCCGATTCTTTACCCGATAAAAGAAGGGCTGATGACCCCGCCGTTCGAACTGCACCTCGCGCCGCCTGCCGAGCTTGCGGAAAAACTCAAAAATGGCGAACTGGATATGGCGCTGATACCGTCAATCGAATACGCCAGGATACCGAACCTGAAAATAGTGAAGGGATTTTCTATCGCCTCGTTCGGCAAGGTGAAAACCGTAATCCTATTCTCGAAAAAGAAGATATTGGAAATAGAAAGCATCGCCGCCGATGCGCGTAGCCGCACTTCCGTTGCGCTTTTAAAGATATTGTTTCACGAGTATTACGGCAAAAACGTGCGCTTCGTACAGCGCAAACGCCTTACCGAAGTCCCGAAAAACGCCGACGCCGCGCTTTTGATCGGCAACGAGGCGTTAAAGATCGACCCGGAGGAATATAACATCTACGACGTTTCAACGATGTGGCATTCGTTTACCGGAAAGTCGTTCGTATTCGCGCTCCTGTGCGTGCGCGATAATCTAGGCGCAGACGCACGTGCAGATGAAGCCGTGGAATTTTTGATAAAGGCAAAGGAAGCGGGCATCGATAAATTGGACGACATATGCGCGAAGGCCGCCGCTGTTCAAGGCATCCCTATCGAAGAAATACGGCGTTATCTTACGGACTGCATACGGTACGATTTCGACGAGGACGACGCCGAAGGCTTTTTGTATTTCCTGAACCTTGCCGCAAAACACCATATCATCGACCACGCGCCGCCCCTTCGCTTCTATGGGGAACCCGATCCCGAACCGCCCGAAGAGCCGCCGCAAGAAAACACACAGCCGTAGTGTAGTGGCGTAGGCGTCTCGCCTGCGCACGGTACCGTAGGCGCCCCCGCCTGCGTTCCCTTAACGCTATGGCACAACGTAGTTTTGGATTCGGAACAATTCGGGAAAATCGAAGAAAAAAGATATCAACTTCTTAATTATACTACTCCGCCATTTTATTTAATAGTCTTTAACATTTTTCCGGATAGTGGTATTTATTAACCAACAGGCGGGGATCAACACAGAAGTGATAATAAAAGGAGCCCCGAGAAGCTCCTAATTAAGAGGTATGGTTCCCCGCCTCTCTTATTTGCCATTACAAACGACTCGCGCTAACGGTTTTATTATCAATGCTTTACGGGTAAATGTTGTCACGCGAGTAACCGGGAAGTTTTTCTAAGGTTTTCTCAGAACTCCATCATGCGGGCCGATACGTCGAAGGAAGTAATGGTCTTTGTGGATTTCGAAAGTAAATCGGTAAAACATGTCTATGCTGGCTTCCCACCGGTTTTCGTGGCCGGACATCTTTTTCACCCTTAAAGACGGGTGACGAACGTCGTCTATGAAAAGCGCAACTTTCTTTTTGAAAAGTTCCCGCTTCTTTTTGGGGAGTTTTTTGAAATCTTTTTTAAAAAGGTTGGTATAGACGATTCTCAAGATTCAAGTTTTTCAACTAACTCTTCGGCTGTTTGCGCCGTACTCACCTTCCCGGCGTCGCGGAGTTCATCCGCCTCTTTTTCCGCCTTTTCCCAATCGAAATTCTTGAAATAGTCGGGAAACGTCAAAGCCGAACGCAAAAGGTCGGCTACGGCTTCGGACGTGGATTTCTTGTTGGCCTTCGCCTTGTAACTATCCACCTCCTCCAGTAAATCCTCTGGAAGGTTTACCGTAAGTTTTTTGTCAGCCATTCGTTCATCACCTCAAGTACAGTTTACACCAAATTGCAGAAAATTCGCAGGCGGGGAGTTGCCGGAGATGGTATCACAGCCGCCCTCGGCTGTGGTTTCCGCGCCGCGCAGGCGGGCCTGTCCTGAGCGAAGTTGAAGGAGGCGCCATAAGGTACCGCATAAAGTCGGCGGCGATTACCCAAAAAAACATTGCTGAAAATTGCGGAAACTCCTGTTTTAAAGTAAGTTGACTTTGCCCGAAAGTAGCGAATATCATTGATGTTTTACTAATGGGGAATATATGAAACTTAAAGGATCGCAGATCTTTCTTGAGTGCCTTAAGGCTGAGAAAGTAGGCGCACTCTTCGGTTATCCCGGAGGCGTGGTTCTGCCGGTTTTCGACGCGCTTTACGACTCAAAGATTAACTTCATCCGCGTAAGGCACGAGCAGGGCGCAACCCACATGGCCGACGGATACGCCCGCGCAACGGGCAAGCCGGGCGTCGTCCTTGTTACAAGCGGGCCGGGCGCAACGAACACCGTTACGGGCATTGCCAACGCTTATATGGATTCCATCCCCATAGTCGTCTTTACGGGGCAGGTGAACGTGAACCTTATTGGCAACGACGCCTTCCAGGAAGCCGACATAATGGGCATCACAAGGCCGTGCACAAAGCACTCGTTCCTCGTCAGGAAAACATCCGACCTGGCGCAAACGATAAAGGAAGCTTTTTACATAGCCACTACGGGAAAACCCGGGCCGGTTGTGGTCGACCTGCCAAAAGACGTCCTCACCGCCGAGACGGACTTCAGCTATCCCGACAAGGTGAATATGCGCGGTTACAACCCCACTACCTCGGGGCATCTCCCGCAGATTAAAAGGGCCTTGGAAAAGATAGTCAACGCAAAGCGCCCCGTCCTTTACGTCGGCGGCGGAACGATATTGGCCAACGCATCGGAAGAATTGCGCAAGTTCGCCGCGAAGACGCATATACCGGTAACGACAACGCTGATGGCGATGGGAGCAATCCCCAGCGCGCACGAGCTTTCGCTGGGAATGCTGGGCATGCACGGCACCTACTGCGCGAATATGGCCATGCACGAAACGGACCTCATGATTGCGCTCGGCCCCCGCTTCGACGACCGCGTTACCGGCAAGCTGGACACCTTCGCGCAGAACTGCAAGGTTATCCACGTCGACATCGACCCGGCGTCCATCGGCAAAAACGTTCGGGTGGACGTGCCCGTTGTCGGCGACCTGCTGGACGTTATGAAAAAGTTCAACGACCTTTTGAAAAAAGACAAAACGAACTGGAAGGCAAAGCACTCCGGATGGCTGAAAACGGTTAAGGATTGGAAAAAGACCCATCCGCTTAAATACAAGGAGTCGAAATCCAAAATAAAACCCCAGTACGTTATTGAGGAAATATGCAGGCAGACGAAAAAGGACGACGTTATCTTTTCGACCGAGGTTGGGCAACAGCAGATGTGGGCGGCGCAGTTTATCGATTTTAAAAAGCCGCGCACGTTCCTTACTTCCGGCGGACTGGGAACGATGGGTTACGGCTTCCCGGCGGCGCTGGGCGCGCAGGCGGCTTTTCCGAAAAAGACGGTTATAAACATTGCCGGCGACGGAAGCATCCAGATGAACATTCAGGAAATGGCTACCGCCGTCGAGTACGGGCTTAACGTCAAGAACGCCGTCTTGAACAACGGCTATCTTGGCATGGTGCGTCAGTGGCAGGAGCTTTTCTTCGACAGGCGTTATTCGGGCGTCGACCTGAGCAGCGGCCCGGATTTTGTTAAACTTGCCGAAGCTTACGGCGCGGTGGGCCTTCGCGCGAAAAAAGCGGACGACGTGCCCAAAGTCATTAAGGAAGCGCTGAAGGTTAAAGCTCCGGTCTTGATCGACTTCCAGGTCGAACCGGAAGAGAACGTCTTCCCGATGGTTCCCGCAGGCGGGGCCATCAAGGACATGTTGTTGGCGTAGCCGGCAATTGGCATAGGTGGTAAAAAAATGAGACACACTATATCGATATTGGTGGAAAACAAATTCGGTGTACTTTCACGCGTTGCGGGGCTGTTTTCCGGGCGGGGATTCAACATCGAATCGCTGACCGTGGCCGAAACGCATGACGCGGGAATATCGCGCATGACGATAGTAACTCGCGGCGATGACAGGATAATCGAACAGATAAACAAGCATCTGAACAAGCTGATAGACGTCATCAAGGTCATGGACGTTACGCAGGAGGATTTCGTCGACCGCGAACTCGTCCTCGTAAAGGTGAACGCCGCAGAAAAAAACCGCGCGGAAATACTGAGGATGACCGACATCTTCAGGGGGAAGATAGTCGACGTTTCGCCCAAAACCTACACGGTGGAGGTAACGGGCGCGGAAGGGAAGATAAAGGCGTTTCTGGAAATGATTCGTCCGTTGGGCGTGCAGGAAGTCGTCCGCACCGGCAAAATTGCGATTTCGCGAGGCGGCAAGACGCTTACGCCCAAGGGAAAGAGCAAAGGCTAAGCCAAGGTCTAAAGAAGTAACGCATAAACATATATCGCCGGCAATCGCCGCGAAAGGGAGGAGAATTTAAAGATGGCCGCTACTATTTACTACGAAAAGGACGCCGACCCGAAATACCTTAAGGGAAAAACCGTCGCAGTAATCGGCTTCGGTTCGCAGGGGCACGCGCATGCGATGAACCTTAAAGACAGCGGCGTGGACGTAATAGTCGGCCTGCGCCCGGAAAGCCGCTTTAATGCAAACGCTAAGAAGGCGGGATTGAAAAGTATGCCCGTAGCCGATGCCGCAAAGGCCGCGCAGGTAATCATGAACCTTACGCCCGACCACGTTCAGGGCGACCTCTATAAAAGTGAAATAGCGCCAAGTCTGGAAAAGGGCGACGCGCTGGCATTCGCCCACGGGTTCAACATCCACTTCGGGCAGATCGTCCCTCCCAATGACGTCGACGTATTCATGGTCGCGCCCAAAGGCCCCGGCCATCTTGTAAGGAGGCAGTACGTGGACGGCGGCGGCGTTCCGTGCCTTATCGCCATTGAGCAAAACGCCACCGGCAAAGCGAAAGAGCTTGGCCTTGCCTACGCTAAGGGCATCGGCGGCACGAGGGCGGGCGTTTTGGAAACGACGTTCAAAGAAGAAACCGAAACCGACCTCTTCGGCGAGCAGGTTGTCCTTTGCGGCGGCCTTACGGAGCTTATCCGCGCGGGGTACGATACGCTGATCGACGCGGGGTACCAGCCGGAGGTAGCGTACTTCGAGTGCCTGCACGAGGTGAAGCTGATCGTCGATCTCATCCACGAAGGCGGCATCAGCAATATGCGCTATTCGATTTCCGATACGGCGGAATACGGCGACGTTACGCGCGGGCCGCGCATCATAACGAACAGGACGCGCAAGGAAATGAAAAAAATCCTTACGGAAATCCAGAACGGCGAGTTCGCCAAGGAATTCATCCTTGAGAATAAAGCCAACAAGCCGGTCTTTAACGCGCTAAGGAAGAGGGACGCGGGCCATAGCATAGAGGTGGTTGGCGAAAAACTTCGCGCCATGATGCCGTGGCTAGGCAAAAAGATAGAGGATTGATTGCAGGGGGCAGGGAATAAATATACTGTCCCCGGAATTTTTTTGAAAATATGCCTATAGCAACTGACGCGTGGATGTTTTTTATCCCGCTTATTATCGCGGCGGCGGCGCTTCTTTTTGCGGGATTCAAGGTCGTTGGAATAGTCGTTATAGGCCTTTCCCTTTTTATACTTTACTTTTTCCGCGACCCGGAAAGGCAAATACCGCCCGATCCCCTTGCCGTCGTCTCACCCGCCGACGGGACCGTTTACCGCATCGATCACGACTACAAGGACGAAACGACGGGCGAGGAGAAACTGCGAATATCGATCTTCCTTTCGATCTTCAACGTGCACATAAACCGTTTTCCCGTATCGGGCAAAATAGAGAAAAAAGAACTCCGCACGGGCAAGTTCATGAACGCCATGAACCACCTCGCATCGGAAGAGAACACGCAGGTTATACTCACCATCTCAACCGAGCACGGAATCGTGGTGGTAAAGCAGATCGTCGGCCTGATCGCAAGGCGCATAGTGAGTAACGCCGAGGAAGGCGGCACGGCGGTAAAGGGAGAACGCTACGGGCTTATGCGGTTCGGATCGCGCATGGACGTGATACTGCCCAAAACGGCAAAGGCGGCGGTAAAATTGAAGGACAAAGTAGAGGGCGGCTCGTCGGTGGTGGCATATTTCAAATAATATGGGATAATGTGCCGGAGGGAGCAGGAGGTATCAAAGAAGTGGAAAAAGAAGTGGAAAAGCCGGAAGTGGAACTGTCGCCGATGCGCCAGAAGTTGCGCAAGGGAATCTACATACTTCCTTCGTCCATAACAACGCTTAGCTTCTTTTGCGGGTTTTACGCGCTGATAGCTGTATTCCACGGAAATTACTACAATGCGGCCCTTGCGATTATTATCGCGGGCGTACTGGACTTTTTCGACGGCAAAGTTGCGCGCGCCACTAACACCACGTCGCATTTCGGCATGGAATACGATTCGTTGAACGATCTTATGTCGTTCGGTATAGCGCCGGGTTTTTTGGTCTATTCATGGGTGCTCCAACCTTACGGGCGGATCGGGTGGATGGCGGCGTTTTTGTATGTAATCTGCGGCGCGTTACGGCTTGCGAGATTCAACACGATACAGGTGTCCGCCCCGTCGCAAAATAGGTTCATAGGCCTGCCGATACCGGCGGCGGCGTTCCTTATCGCTTCGATGGTCATTTTGGCAAAGGACTTTCTTCTCATTGAGAAAATACATCCGGTAATCCTGGTCGGCACCGTTTACGTGTTGGCGTTTTTGATGGTGAGCAACATACGCTACTTCAGCCCGAAACAGTTGGAACTCAGCAAACGAAGGCCGTTCGGGATTATAGTTTTCATTGTCCTTTCGATTTATATAATCGCGACGATACCGGAACTGATGATATTCCTTCTGGCGCTCGGCTACGTTGTATCCGGCCCCGTCGAATGGGCGATGTCCAAACGCCCGAGCGCGAAGGCCAAGGAAGCGCAAGCCTCCGTCAAAACAAACAAACCCTGAATATTCAAAACCGGGTTCTTTATCTGGCGCGCGGTTTGGATGTTGTGGTACGATAATCCTTCTGTAACAAAGATCGGGACGTGGCTCAGTCTGGTAGAGCACTCGCTTCGGGAGCGAGGGGCCGGAGGTTCAAATCCTCTCGTCCCGACCATTTACTGTCTTATAAATCAATAACTTAAATGGCGTCCCCTAGGGGATTTGCCGAGTCCCGACGAAGGAGGGGAACCCCTGCGTCAGCCATAGAACGGAACTGGAGTTGAAAGGTTTAGGCGATCTGTGGTTGAAATAATGGCGTCCCCAAGGGGATTTGAACCCCTGTTGCCGCCGTGAAAGGGCGAAAAGGGGAAGGTGCGTCAAAATTTGGAACCACCTAATAATAAGAGGCTTAAGTGTTATTAGATTTAATGTCAACTAGTTGAAGTAGATTTAGGCGCTTTCTTCCAGTTCTAATGTTTCCCATATTTCTAAATGGTGCTGCCAGTTTTGATGGAAATATGATGGAAATCTTTCTTGTCTCTTTTTATTGAAAAAGTGAAATTTAATTGTCTTTGCCTTGATGGGATTACCCGAATTGTCTAGGAAATGAGGAAAAGGTTGAGCAACCGATTGCCAGTCGGTCAATAATAACTATATTGTGACCTACGAATCGCGATATTGGTCAATAGATAAGCTTATAAAGCCTATATATTGACTATTTTATTGTTAGCCTAATTTCTTGCTTTTCGACGAATTATGCCCTGTTAAGGACAATTGATTTTAAAATAGAAAAAAGTAAGTTCCAAGTTCAATGTGGAAGTGCACCACCAAGAAGGAGGTTATTCTTGGTGGTTATGGGAAAGATTTACAATCAGTTGAATATCGAAGAAAGAGTGATGATCGGGAGATGCTGCTTGCATTTAAAGAAGTTGAGGTTCTTATTAGAGAGTAGATGTATAATTAGCAAGAAAGGGTTTCCATGTCTAAAACGGTGCAAGAAAAAGTCAAAAGCCGCATTCTCATTCCACTAGCATTTTCGCTGGTCTTTATTCTCCTTGCCTTTATTTTAAATACCTATTGGTATCATAAAGAAAAGATTAATAGGGAATCTCGTGAGTCGATGCAATCAGTTCAGAAATTGTTCAAACAACGCCTGGACTTGGATGTCGAGATGATTAGTAACATAATTGAAAATATATCCGATGATGACAGGTTGAAAAGCGCATGGCTCAAAAAGGACCGTTCCCTTCTTTACGAACTTTCCCGGCCCATCTACAAAAAAATGCTGGAAAACCATGGAATCACAGATTTTTACTTTCGCGACGTAAACCGCGTTAATTTCCTTCGTGTTTACAACCCTGAAGCTTATGGCGATGTAATCAACCGTTTCACGCAATTGAAAGCGGAAGAATTGCAAAAGCCGTTTTCCGGAATTGAACTGGGTAAATTTGGGCGTTTTGATTTGAGAGTAGTCCATCCCTGGTTTATCAACGGTGAACTTACCGGTTACATTGAGTTGGGAAAGGGAATTGAACACATCATAAAACAAATGAGCGATATTCTCGGCATAGAGCTTTATGTAATTGTTTATAAAAAGTTTCTTGTCCGTAAAAATTGGGAGCTGGGGAATAAACTGCTTGACCGCGACGAAAATTGGGATTTATTGCCTGATGTTGTTATAACAGGCCATACGATTGATGAAATTTCCAAAAAGCTTATCGAGCTTTTACATACCGAAAAACATGTTTACGAGGAATCCGCAGATATTGAAATACCTATTAACAGGCGAATTTACAACATTAGATTTATCCCGCTATATGATGCCGGCAAACGAGAAGTAGGAGATATTATCGTTCTAAAAGATGTAACAGAAAGCCTAGCAGCGTTTAGAAAGACATTACTAGTTGCAAGCGCTGTTTGTTTCGCGGTTGCCTTGGTACTTTTCATTATTTTCTATTTGATTCTTAATAAGGTTGAGCGGCAACTGGAATCGTCACGTATTTCACTGCATAAAGCGAAAAACGACCTGGAAGAGCGTGTGAAAGAACGAACATATGAACTTCAACAAATTAATAAAGAGCTGGTAGAAAGCGAAGAGAGATTCCGTTCGGTAACCCAGTCGGCCAGCGATGCCATCATTTCCGCCGATAGCGAGGGAAAAATAATCTCGTGGAACAACGGCGCCCGCCAAATCTTCGGTTACGAGGAAGAGGAAATTTTAGGCGAGCCGCTGACCATCCTGATGCCGGAACGGTACCGGGATGTCCATCGAAAGGGATTCGCCCGCTTTATTTCTACGGGCAAAGCAAAAGTATTGGGGAAAACCGTAGAACTTGAAGGTCTGCGAAAGGATGGCTCCGAATTCCCCATAGAACTTTCCATTGCCTCGTGGAAAATGGATAAAGGCATGTTTTTTTCGGCCATAATCCGCGACATTACCGAGCGCAAGAAAACGGAAGAGGCTATAAGGGAAAGCGAAGAGAAATTTAGAGCCCTTTTTGAAGAATCAAGAGACGCAATCTATATATCAAGCCTAGAAGGGAAATTTATTGATGCTAACAAGTTTGCTTTAGACCTTTTTGGTTACACAAAAGAGGAAATGATGGGAATGGACGCATTGAAGATATACGTTAATCCCAGCGACAGAAAGGAGTTTCAGCGGGAGATCGAACAAAAGGGATTTGTTAGAGACTACGAGATAATGTTTAAAAAGAAAGATGGAATAAGGATGGAATGCCTAATTTCGTCCACCGTGAGGTTAGATAAAGATGGAAATGTTTTAGGATATCAGGGAATCATACGTGATGTATCCGAGCGTAAGCGATCGGAACGTGCACTTGAACAATCATCAAGAAAACTCGTTGAATCCCAGGAAAATGAAAGAAGAAGAATCGCATCCGAACTTCATGACGGATTAGTTTATAATTTATTCTTGATAAAAAGCGGAATCAATAAGTGCTTAAAAATGTTTACCGGAAAGAATGAAACAACCAAATTCCTGGATCAAGTTGCCCAGACTGCTCAGCAATCCATAGATGAGGTAAGAGAAGTTGCGTACGATTTGCACCCTCACCAACTCGAAAAGCTAGGATTGAAAGGAGCGCTGGAATCCACAATAAATAAGGCGACACGATCATTTGGAATGAAGTTTCATGCAACGATTCATGAGATAGATAACCTTTTACAAAAAAACCAGGAAATTCATCTGTACAGGATTGTGCAGGAGGCGGTGAATAACATAGTCAAACATTCCGGTGCAAGGGAAACGACAATTTATATTGGAAAAAACGATGATTACCTTTATATTGATATTTCCGATAATGGAAAAGGATTCAGCGCTGATCCACAAAATATGAAATATCCAAAGAGCAAGGGTCTGGGGTTGGAAGGAATTTGGGAGAGGGCGAGAATTCTAAAAGGAAGTTGCGATATTGAATCTTCGCTAGGGAAAGGAACGAATATTAAAATAAAGATTCCTATTAGGGTAGGTAAATAATGGAGAATAGTATCTCCGTCCTAATAGCGGATGATCATCCCATTTTTCTCAGGGGTCTTGTAGACCTGATTGAAGGCGATGGCGCTTTTAAGCTTGTTTATGCCGGACAAGAGGGCAGGATGGCATTGGAGCATATTAAAAAACTGAAACCGGATGTTGCAATTCTTGATATGTCGATGCCTGGAATGACCGGCCTGGAAATAGTTCATGAATTAAGAAAAGAGAACCTGCAAACGGAATTCGTTATATTAACGACATACAAGGATGAAGAATATTTCAATAGAGCAATTGATCTGGGCGTTAAGGGGTATATTTTAAAAGAAAACACCGAGGAAGAGCTGCTGGAAAGCTTAAAAATCGTTGTAGGAGGCAAACATTATATCAGCCCGACGCTTTCCGAATACCTATTGATCAAAGTAAAGAAGATGCAATCCCTAATTGAAGAAAATCCATCTTTAAAGAATCTTACTTCCACAGAAAGGCAGATCCTGAAGTTGATTTCCGGGGATCAAACAAGTAAAGAAATTGCAGAGGAACTCTACATAAGTTATAGGACAGTTGAAAACCATAGGACCAATATCGCCGCAAAGCTCGGATTAAAAGGCAGAAATCAGCTTTTCCGATTTGCCTGGAAAAATAAATCAGCGCTCTAGACGTTTCTAAATCAAGTTTGATTTCAATGCCTTCCAT
>SDBV01000095.1_pt1 | contig 98457 bp, 90 predicted proteins | sample 2277081 | NCBI WGS metagenome assembly SDBV01 (sample SAMN10402039, study PRJNA504765) | marine sediment metagenome | isolation source: marine sediment core GS10_PC15, 223 cmbsf | place: Arctic Ocean: Southern Knipovich Ridge | collected 2010
CTACATCGACGGCTATACAGTCGACGGACAAAAGTATGAAGAGACAGCCTCTTCATATGCCTGGCAGTCAATTAGCGCTTTTGGCAAGACATATGCCGGCAACCCGGCTGGAAACACAGCTTCGGGCTCATTTAGCTTTAACTCAAACTCAGTCACCCTGCACTACGCCAAAGCCTCAATCGCGGGCACCTTTGACGTTGAGATAGACGGGCTTCCCGAAGATACAGTTGATGCCTACTCAGCAGTGGCGGACCCCTTGGCTCAAGTAACCTATGCCACCTCGCTCGGCCCACATGTCATAACTATCAAACCAACTGGTTTTAAAAACGGGTCGTCATCCTTCACCTGGACCTACATCGACGGCTATACAGTTGGCGGAGTCAAGTACGAGGAGTAGAAAACCGATAAGATCTTTAGGTAGTTGCTTGGTCGGTGACAAACAAGCCGGTCTAGGCTATAATTAAGCTTTGTTTAGTTAACAACAAAAGGCTTCTTGCAAGTGAAAAAAATCAGCGTTTTTCTCATAGCGGGACTTATTTTAACTGCAATCACCGGTTGTCAGATGTCAAAATCAGCCTATGAGCAACAGATGACGGACATACTTGAAGAAGTAAAAGTAGAGCTGGCTCGCGCATCCGGCAATAGACCAAACGCAAACGATGCCGAGGCTAATAAAAAAATAATCAAGGCCTTAACAGCATCAAAGGAGAAGATTGAAGCCATAACTCCACCTGAAGACCTCTTTGCCGGACACTCAAATCTAGTCGAGTTCTTAAATTATTTTGTCGCTTTCAAACAGAAAGAACTAGGAGTCGATAATGCGACAGACAAACAACCACAAAACACAAAGGAATATGAAGAAGCTGCAAGCGCTTACGCGCAGGCAACGAAAGAAATATCGTTCCTAGCATCTGAAATAAGGGGGAGCTTCAAGGAGCTCATTGAAGAGAATCGACCGAAAACCGGTCCGGCCTCGATCCCACCTGGCATGGGAATCCCATCGCTGATGGAGCGCTAACGTGTCCGAAATCTTAAAAGAAACACACACTATTGCTGTAAAGCAGAGAATACCAGTGAGAATGCTCTTAGAACTCACGCGAAAATGCAACCTCGAGTGTAGTCACTGCTATATTGAGAACCGAAACAACAAAGAATTAGATACCCGCGAGTTAAAAAACTTACTGGCACAGCTGGCTGAAGAAGGCTGCTTAACAATTATTTTTACCGGCGGAGAACCCCTTTTCAGGCCCGACTGGTTTGAGTTGGCTCAGTATGCTCGAAAAATGCGTTTTATCTTGAGAATCTATACGAACGGCACGCTGATCACCGACGCAGTCGCCGATAAACTTAAAGAGATACAGCCCCTCTCAGTTGAAATTAGTATCTATGGCTCCAAAGCGGAGACACATGATAGGATAACGGGCATCACCGGGTCTTTTGAGGCCTCAATGAAAGGTCTTAAGCGGTGTCGGAAACGCGATCTTCAGGTGCGAATCAAATATCCTGTTATGAAAGAAAACATCACAGAATACAAACGCGTAATCGAGCATGCAAAGAACCTGGGGGTTAAGTATGCGATAAGCCCAAATATTGTTCCCAAGAACAACGGTGATGTTGCGCCTATGTCCCACCAAATAAGCAGAGAACAGTTAACCCAGTTCTTTTCAGAATTTGAGGTTAGCGACACAAAAGAAATCAAGAAAGAACCAGCCGATAAAAGAAAAGGTTTAACGCCTTGCGACGCTGGGATGAGCACTGGTTTTATTTCTTCACTTGGCGATCTTTACCCTTGTGGGCTCTTGCTGATAAAGCTAGGCAATATTAGACGAGCAGGCTTTGAGGAAATATGGTATAATTCACAAAAAGTAAAAGAGTTTTTGGACCTAAGGCAACGAGAAGTGAAGGTCTGCTCAACTTGTGACAAGGCTGGAAGTGTGTGCCCGCGTTGTCCCGGGTTGGCATTGCGCGAAGATGGAGATTTTCTCGGCCCATCAAAAAGAGCATGTGAGACTTGTAGTATATTAGAAGAACTAAGTAGCGCGAAGAATGGGAAAGGGGGAGGAGATAATGAAAAAACAATACACACCACCAAAGATTACCAGTGATAGAATTGATGACCAGGTCTTGTTGCACTGCTTATTAGAAAGTGAGCTAGATGGTCAGTGCCAGCAAGATCTTGAGTTTCATTTACAGACTTACCCATAAGATGGTTGCAGGTTTTACCGACAAAAAGATCAAACAAAATCAAAATACCGGTTTTAGGATAATCAACGATCAAGCAATATTGATAGATCCCCAAAAAGGCAAAATACACCGCCTGAATCCTACAGCTACGCGCATATGGCAATTAGCGGAAGAAAGTTGTTCACTCAAAGATATTATTTCCCAAATTCACTCGGAGTTTGAAGTCACCCAAGAAACAGCGCGCAAAGACACTGAAGACTTTGTCAATATCATGCTTGACGAAGGGTTGATGGTGATCGAAGACTAGTCAGAAATTGCAGCGAAGAACTACCCAAGATGAGTCTCTCAGATTACGCTATCTCAACCGACACATTAGTCATATCCTATTCTTCTTGTCTCGTTGTTCAGGCGCCGTTGGTTGGCGAGTTTCGTAAGACTATGTTTATGTAAACAAGCGAAATTGCGGTACCAAGAATAGCGCCGACTATGACCTCTATTATGTCGTGAGCGCCTAAGAAGATCCGCGAAAAACCAATTAGAATGGCCACAAAGTAGAACACGGCCTGCCATTTCGGGAATTGGGCGCCGAGGGATGTCGCCAACGCGAAAGCGCGGCTCGTGTGTCCAGATGGGAAAGAGTAAAGCGGAAACGGTAACTGGAAATTAAAGATGAGAAAAGACAACGGCCCTCCGGGGCCGCGAGGAATCATTATTTTTAGAAACAAGGTGACGATAGCTGTGATTAGTACCGGCGCTATAATGAGGGTCAGGGCCCGATTAAGTTTCGTATTTGAGGGGTTTAGCCATCGCGTCGCGATCCAACCCACAACCAACAACAAGACGAGTACATCCGCAAAGTCTGTGAATAGCTCAATGAACCCAAAGAGGAACGGATCATTGTCAAGCTGTGTCTCCAAAAAACCTCACTTACAGTTAGTGATATCTGCCGTCAATGTTTTGATTTTATCAAAAGGGCAGCCAAAGTCACTCTCGTGCGTTTTGCGAACCAGCAATCCTAGTTTCCGGGACAACGTTAACCTCCCAGGCCAGCCCCCAAGCGTCGTTGGCATTTACTAGCATTTCATCGCTTGGTAACTTTTTTGAAAAACTTCGATGAATCAGTTGACATGCTACTAATGTAATCGTAAACTAACTTCATACCTACTAAGTAGGGCAAGCTCGCATATATAAAGAGCGGGCGTGGATGTGATTTACTAGCTTCGATTTACAAATCTCAATATATTGCCCTAAAGACTACACACTCTGAACATTATTAGTTGATCGGTTAATGAGAATTTTGGAGGGGCTGTTCGAATGGATTCATCAGTAGTTGGAAATAGGCAAGTGGTAAAAACGGGCTGGCTCGCTGTTTTTTTTGTGCTACTCATATTAATCCTTTCTATGTTTAATTCTTCATCTGCCTTGGCAGCACAATATCAAGGCATACAACAATGGGGCGCGCCTGCTGGCGGTACAAGTCTGGGAGATTTTCTGAGCTCCGGGGGAATTGCTGTCAATTCAGCTCTTGGTGTTGTGTATGTTTCAGATTTTGGTGGTGCTCCTGCCACTGGAAATGACCGCATTCAAATATTTGACACTAGCGGTACACCAATTGACGAATGGGGCAGTTTTGGAACGGCTGACACATCTTTTTCAGATCCATATGGTGTGGCAGTAAATCAGACGACTGGTTATGTGTATGTAGCAGACACGGGCAATGACCGAATTAAGGTGTTTGATAGCAGCGGCACGGCAGTTGGAGCCTGGGGAAGTTCCGGATCATCCGATAGCTCGTTCACTCTTCCAAGGGGTATCTCAGTTCATCCGGTGAACGGTAATGTTTATGTAGCTGACCCATTGCTTAGTCGCGTTACGATTTTTGACGCTAGCGGCAACTATCTTGATAAGTTTGCCACGATATGGCCGTCGGCGGTCGCGATTAATCCCGTTAGTGGCAATGTTTATGTGGCGGCAGAATTAAATGATTTGATCAGAGTTTACAATACCACTGGTACTGCGCTTCTCAACTCCTTTGGTGGGACCGGGAGCGGTGATGGGCAGTTCAATCGACCATGGGATGTAAATTTTGATTCGAGTGGCAATCTTTTTGTTGTTGATTTGTTTAATGATCGAATACAAAAGTTTACCGCGGGCGGAACTCACTTAGAGAGTTTTGGCATGCCAGGCTTTGCGCTTGGGGAATTCTCGGATCCCAGGCGTGTCGTCATAGACTCAAGCGGATATGTTTATGTCACTGATCAAGGCGATAATCGTGTAGAAAAGTTCGAATTAGTTGCCAGCCCTGTTTTACCCGCAACGGGTGCAAATACTTCAGTAATCCTGGTACTTGCCATTTTTATGGTAGCCACTGGGGCACTGTTTTTTCGCAGGGGCAGATCCCAAATCGAATAAATATTAACAGACCTACTGTTAGTTAATTAAGCGTAAGCAAAGAAGGGCCAGACTATTGTCGAGATATCGGCAAGTCTATGGTCTTTCTTTTAGTATGCGCGTTACAATGCCGTAGAGTCGCTCAGACATTCTTTGCGCTGTGAAACTGTTACGCGCAATCTGTTCGGCGTTGATAGCGATTGTCTTAGTTAAGTGGTTGCTTTTCAGTAACATGTTGATTTTTTTAGCTAAATCCTCAGCATCGTAAGGCTCGACGAAAACACCGGTTTTAAAATCATTTATGTAATCCTCAGTACTTGGTGTTTTGGTGACAATGACCGCTTTCTTCATAGCCATTGATTCCAAAAGTGTCTTCTGCCCATAGGATTGCTTAAGATATGGTAAAGGAAGGACAATAAATATTGATCTTGCTATTAACTTTTTCAACTCCAAAATTGGGACAACTGGAAGAAAATCAATGTTGGTTGGAAACGGATCCTGAACATATCTAAAAACCTCGGGATTGGCAACGCCAACAATCTTTAGCTTAGTTTCTTTCGCCTTAAGCCCTGACCACGCTTTGATGAGGGTCGGGTAATCTCTTTTATCATAACCAATGGATACAATGCTTTTGCCTATTTTTTCGTCTAGTGGCGAGAAGAAGTCAGTATCGTACCCAAATGGAACGTAAAAGCAATTATCAACAAGATTTGGGAGGTTTCTTTGATAATACTCTTTTTGTATACGTGAGTGATATATAATTGCGGACAAACCTCTTGCAGAGCGCTTGATCAAGCGCGTCTCAATTCTACGGTGATCCCGGCCGCCATTAAAACAACCAACATCAATGTGAATATGAGGGGGGTCATTTCGTTTTAGAGCGCTTTGCATAAAAGAGAGCAAGAGAGCGCTTCGGGCGCCATGAGAGATTATTAGGTCATATTTACTGAGGCCTGGCAATGATTTGAGGGTTTGCATGATATAGGTCTTAAGGATGTGTTTTTCTATGGCATGAATGAGCGGAAGACTTGAAAAATCGATTACGTCGATTTGGTGGACCCCCGGCCAATATTTGAAGAACCAATATGGGTGACCCTTGATCAATTTGTTGGCCGGTTGGTATTCCTGGCTATCTTGCTCAAGATAGTGAACTTTCCAATCGACCAAAACAAGTATTCTCATACTTTGTTGTACCTCATCTATTGCTTGATGGCATAAAGCGCAATATTCGCGGACCCTTTGATCTTTCCCCGCAATAAACAGACAAAAGGTTGGAGTGCGTAAGAGTTCAAATATATCATGAGCGCTTGTCGTCGTCGTAAGCCCGCTCGGCGCATAAACTCCAGGCTTCTCTTATCGAGCAGCGGTAATGGCAGCTTTAGCTTAAGCCGTTCAATCTCAAAGCCCGCTGATATCGTGATCTTTTTCAAAGTGCTGAGAGTAAAATGATTCAAGTGTCTCGGTGCATCAAGCCCCGACCAATATGGTCCAAAAAGCTGGGCTTTAAAAGCGCCAAAATTAGGCACGCCCATGATCAGCAGGCCGCCTTTTTTTAGAATTCTATGGCATTCCGCTAAGAGTTGGGTGGGGCTATGCACATGCTCAAGCACATGATTGACTATTACCACATCAAAGAAATCTGAGCGATAGCTCGCTTTGTCTAGGTCTCCACAAAATATCTCTAGGCCGGCACTCTCGGCATATTTGCAAGCTGCCGGCGCGATGTCATTGCCGTAGACATCCCAGCCATGTTTTACCATCCATGATGTCTGTTGCCCGTTTCCACACCCAACGTCGAGCAGTTTGCCAGCCGGAATATATGGCACAAACATATCCATTTGCGAAGAAAAAAGCCAACCTAGAATTTTGCCGAAAAACCTTTTTGGCCCGCTGAGCTGCTTGGCGTAACCGGGCATGCTTTCATGGACAAGCTCTTTGATGCCTGATTTTATGCTGGTACTTGAAGGTATAGGGTAGCAGGTAAAGTACTTGTCTTCCGCATAAAGCTCGTGAATGTTTTGCTTGGCCGGACGCGGAGTTATGTAAACAAAACCACAAACAATGCATCGTACTATGTTGAAAACACCGGGGGCACCGAGCAACATATCCGTAGACTCAAAAAGTAACTCCGTTTTTTCGCTGCGACATAAATCACAGTTAGTATGTTCCAACTCTTTTGTTTTTTGCTTTGTATTCATGTCACCCCTCTGTTTACGTTTCAGCATGGGCCGCTCTAGCTGTCTTGTCTTGATTGTGGATAGATAATATTCTTCAGCTGAGGAGCTTGTTTTTCAAGCAACGCCCCCAGAAAATTTATTTCTAAGTGCTTGCAGTACCAGACGATCTTCTTTGTTTATTCCAAGCAAAACCAGCATAATCGTATATACGAAGAAGAACATAGTCCCCGCTATGATTAACAATAGAACCGGCTTTTCCACCCCCAACAGATGTATGCCCGTTAACATTATCAATAAGGCGACGATACTTGAAACCAAAGGTTTAATATAGCTGATTTCAAAGGGGTGCATTCTAAGAGCAAACCATACAATCAGCAGTTCGCCGATGTTTAGCAAAGAAATCGCGGTGGCACTCGATATGGCTGCGCCCAGAATGCCATATTTTGGAATCAGGATAATATTCAGAAAAATATTTAGAGCAAAAACGATCGTATTGCCGATCAATTTGTATATCGGTCTACCAGACATAACAATCATTAGCTCAGATGGCCCTGCGGTCGCATTAATTATTTGACCCAGCGTTAAGACGATTAAGGCCATAGAGCCGGCAACGAACTCAGGGCCGATGCTCTGTAAGATAGGTTTGGCGGCAAGCATAAGGAAAAGTGATATCGGAAAGCTCAAAGTGAAAATCCATTTTGTCACTGCCTTAAAGAGCTTTGATAGCATCTCAGTTTCTTTTCTATTGTAAAGGTCCGAGATAAAAGGCGCGAAAATTGCGCTGAAGGACTCCAAGAAAAGGGCGCCGACCACGGAAATCTTTACAGCTAAACTGTAGATGCCAATTTCACTGGCTGGAAGGTAAATACCGAGCATTAAGATGTCTGTATAGAGGATGCCAAGGAAGAGCGCGTTCGAAAAGAGTTGAGGAAAAGAGAATCTAAGGAGTTCTTTAAATTCTAACGAAAACTTAACGGATTTATTGAGCAAGGGGACTGACCGACTAGTGTAATAAAAAGCCGCCAACGTTACTCCGATCGCAGTCACAATTGTTGCCACGATGACGCCAAAAAGATGAAAACCTAGGTAAATCGCGATTATTGCCAGGACCGTTCTTAAGATTCCATCCAGCAGATCTTTCGTGTATGTTCTATATCGCATGAACTTAAGACCTAGAAACACTGAAAAGAAAAGCTGTGAACAGACAAGGAACGGGATAGAAACCGCAAAGAGCTTGAGGACACCCTCAAGGTGCGGTTTATTGAACACGTTCACCGCGAGCGTGTGAGAACTCAAGAACAGGCTGATCGTCATCAATATGCTTAAAGGTCCGGCAATCAAAAAAGAAGAGAAGATCACACCTTTTATTTGCGTTACTTTATCCTCTCCGCTGAACAGAGATACGTAGCGAATAATTCCAGAATCTAGTCCGGCAAGGGAGGGAACAACCGCTATTTTTATTATGGCCAAGGCCAAGAAATATAATCCAACTGATTGGGACCCAAGGTTTCTCGCGATGATAAGCGTGAAGAGTAACAATAGAGCCTTGCCGACAAGGGTGCCGGAAAAGCTAAGGCCAGCACCTTTGACGACAGTGGTCAGATGGGTTTGATAAAGAGCATCTGTGGTTTTTGTTTTGTTACGGAACGTGGGCGCGGTCTCTTGGTGATTCAAAAGGATGGCCTTTTTTTCGATAACACAAACTTTATGGTTAATACAAATGACTTTGCAATCATATTGATTGGCCGATAAGCGTAGAAAAGGGCAAGTCGCCATTTTTCTTCAGTTTGATAAGCTAGTTTCATGTAGCTGATTGGAGGGAAAAAATATCGAGCAACTAATGTCATTTTTCTGGTAACATCCGGTGTTTGTGTCAAGCTATCCAAGAAGTCAATATGCGTCGATTTTGCGTTGGTTGCTAATATATTGCGTAAAACTCCTGCTGAATCTGAAATTTCCTGAGTATTTTTTACAACTTCCAACGGAATTTGTATTCCAAACTCGGTCCGAGCTCGTTGGAACGATCTGGCGGCAAAAGCACATATGAGTGAACCATACATGTTATCTATGATTGCTGACCAGTCGATCTTGTGTGTTTTACACAAAAATCCCAGATCATTATAGAGAATTACACTGTCTTCTCCATGACGTCTAATTCTATGACCTATCAGGTTCGGAATAGTGTCTTCAGGGCACATCAGCCAGGCAGGATGATCGCCAACATTGGAAACATAAGCATTTTGCCAGACACGTTCCGTATTGGTCAACCCGGATCTGTTTGGTTTTCCGCCGAGATATGGGAGAAAGTAATGAACATCGAAAGAGAATAAACGCCGGCCATCCTTACAGAATGTCGTCTCTGGAATAATTGCTTTAGACAGAACATCTTGCGGTGTTTCTTCCAGCGGTTGGTAGCCAAGTCCTCTGAAGATGCGCGCAATCTCAGTCGCCTCACTTCTATCCTCGATAAGAAGATCAATATCATTCATAGGTCGCAGACCACATTCAGGATAGGCTCTCGTAGCCAGTGCTATCCCTTTTAGGAGCATTATTCTAGTATCTACTTCTGCGAGGGCTTGCAGTATATTGCCAAGCTCATTTAGCAAGCGAAGGTTTTGGCTTGTCAGGGTCAGAAATAGTTTTCTGAGATCGTTAATAGCTTGCGGTGGGGAAACTCTGTCAAGTAGGTTTAGTTTCTTTAAAGTATAGTAAACAATGGGCAGGATATGGGTGTATTTGCGCGTTTTGATCAAGCTAAACCAATCAATATTATCTATCTCATCACGGCAATTATTAGCATTCCAATCATTATCAAAATTGGTTCGAATTATTGAAATAAGTTGTTGCTCAAAGAGTACATTCACAATATTGTCCTGAAATTCGTAAAATTTATGCTGGATTGTTCTATTAATATCTGCCTACTTCAAAACAGCGCGGCCTAGGTGTGCAAGTGCTTTCTTTTTCAGCACCCAGGTCCCGGTCTTTACAATGGATCCCTTGATAGCCGAACGAGCGGTACAAATCATCCAGCAATTTAATTGACATGCTTGAGTCTTACGTCGAACCTCATTTGATGCTTCTGAATTCCAGCAGTTTTCAAAAGGAGAATTATCTAAGTTGCCCATTGATAGACTCAGAACATTACAAGGATAAATTGTTCCATCAGCGTCTAGAAAGAATGATCTAATGCCGGCCTCACAAGGCAACAGTCTCGGTTTCCCTTGACCATAGCTGAGCATACCCTTGTAAAAAAAGGCTCTGAACCATTTTTTAGGACTAAATGTGCGCAATTCACTTTGAGCCACAATAGAAAGCTGTTTTTCAAGCTCGATGAGATCGATATTTCCGTTATTAGAGACGCGAAAATAGTTAGCAGAATCATGCGCAATTGAGCAAGTAAACTGAAGCCCATATGTATTAGCAAGATCATAAACATGCGTAAGGTCGGAAACGTTATGTTGAGTGGCGGTAAATGCTAATCTCACGTTCTTCATGCCCAGGTATCGAAGCCCTTCAATCGTGGTCAGGACGCGCTTTGAAGCATTCTTGGTTCCGCGTATTTTGTTGTGTGTTGCCTCTTTCCCATCAACAGAAATTGCTATACCGATGCGCGGATCAATAGCTAATACACTTTTCATTACTTTCAGGATTCTTGAGGATAGCAGGCCATTAGATGATAAGATAATACGGGCTTGAGGACATCGTTTTCTAATAATTTCAATTATCTCAACGATATCTGTTCTCAGAAACGGCTCCCCACCGCTAATATTTATGTCTTTAAGGCTTGTTGGCAGTGAGGCTAACTGGGCAAGCGGTAAATCATAATTTGTTTTTATTTTCCAAATATTACACATTACACACTGTGCGTTGCAGCGATTAGTTACGGCAATTACAGCATCTACGGGATTCGATCGAAACTTGATAACAGTATCAGAATCATACATGTCGTACACCTACATTGGCTACGGCAGTATTTTTTGTTCTATGTAGCGGTTCTTCCAGCAGTCTTTCATAAACTTTGATCAGCGCTTGAAAATGTCTTTTTTTGCTATACTGGCTTTCAACTCGTTCCTTGGCTTGTTTCCCCATGTTTAGTAGAAGCGCACGATTTGCTAAAAGATATTTAATCTTTTGGTGTAAGTCAACCTTGTTACCTGGTTCAAACAAGAGACCATTTAAGCCATGCTTAATCTGCTCAGGCATCCCGCCGATCCGGGAAGCAATAACCGGCTTACCCCAGGAGAATGCCTCTAAAGCCGAATAAGGAAAATTTTCATAACAGGTAGATGGTAAAACTAAGAAAAGCGCATTCTTAAGTAGGAGCTGAGCTTTTTTAGCAGGAACATGGCCTAAGAATCTTATGTTATTCCTTGCATTATTCTTTTCGAGCTGTCTAAGCTCGTCTCCAATTGAACCCTCACCGGCAATAAAAAGTTGGACTGTTCCGATCTCTTTCGAAGCTTCAATTAGAAGATCAATTCCTTTTTCCGGCGACAACCGACCTAAATAAAGGAAATAGTCACTTTTGGAGATATCACTAGCATTTTGCTCCACATCTTTTGGAATATCTATGAAGTGAGGTATATGATAAATGTTATGCGGATCAAACCCGTTCTCAATAAATTTATTTTTTAAGAAAAGGCTAGGACTTATAAATATATCCACCATTCTTTTTAATGTTTGATTGAGATACGAGCTTAAGCAAACCACCAAGCTAGCTGAGGCTGAGTCGCGTTTGCATTTATTTAGCAAGGCTCTATAAAATTTGCCTCCACTGCAAGCTTCACAAATCGCCCCGGCGCGAAGAAGACTAATATCTGGGCAGATAAGACTATAGTCATGCAAAGTCCATACAATGGGCAGGCGAAATTTTTTAGCTACGCTCAAAATAGATAAAGTGAGCAGATGATGTATATTTTGTACGTGGATAATGTCTGGTTTTGTATCGAGGATGAGCTGTTCAATTCTCTTTTTCGCCTCAAATGAGTAGATAAACTTAGGCATTGTTTTTAGGCGTTCAAGCAAACTTCCATTGTCGAAAATACGATCGTAATCAACTTGCGACACAAAATACTCCGAGAAATCTGAGTCAATGTTGTTTGGATGTTCCATAGCGAAGTGCACAACCTCATGGCCTTGTGATTCGAGCAACTTGGCCAACTCAAACGTATAGGTACAATCACCACCGCGATGATAATGAAACGAATTTGCAATAAGGACTTTCATTTTTCAGATCCAATCTTTTTGAGGACGATCAACAGCTCGGGCTTTAGAAAATTGAAAGGTTGAAAGTCCGCGAGTTTATCGAAGCGAATAAAGAAGCTGTTTAGAAAGCGATGTTTCCAATAATCAGGCTTATCGCCATAGCGCTGAAATCTTACGATCTCGAGTTCGGCCTGTTTTGAGATTCTCATAAATTTTCGTTTAGAGTTGCAGCGATAAAGAGTTGGGTAAGTTCCCTCAGGTTTTCTGAGAACTTTATCTTTTATCCACTTCCTTAGGTCCAATGGCAAGATCGCGCTGGCGAACATGACGGGAGAGTAAATATTATATGTCTGAAGCACAGCTTTTCCGCCGGGCTTAAGTACGCGAGCAAACTCTAAAATTGCAGCAGCTGGGTTTCTAAGATGTTCAATTAGTGCACGCGAAATCACTAAATCAAATCCATTATTCTCTAGCGGCATGTTTTCAACCGATGCGACAACTCGGACATCTAAATCTGGATTACTTTCTAAAGACGTTTTATCCGTATCAATGCCGACAATCTTGTTGACTTTGGCACGCAGCATGCTTGTAACGCTGAACTCACCGTTTCCACAACCAGCATCAAGAACGACTGTATCCTTGGTTAGGGCTTTTGCTATGAAGATTTCAAACAGGTTTTGATTAGTATGACCTGGATACTTGGATCTGTCTACCTCTTCTCCCATCATCTTTTTGGGAATCAAGTTTTTCATCTCCTTGTGTTTTATTCGTTGAAGCACGCTGCTGGAAGGAAACCAGCAAGCCGGCAAAAAGCCAAAAATATAAAGAAATTGTTCGTATCTCTGGTGTTGGGCCCGAAAAATTATATATCCCAATGCCAGCCAGCAAAGCCAAAAAGCTCAAACCTAATATTCTTACAGATTGATCTGGGTGCCGAGTATACGCTTTGTGTGCAACTTGAAATAGCTGAAGAAGAATCATCAAATATGCCGCAAAACCAAGTATTCCTAATTTGTAAAAAAGATAGACCCAATAAACATCACCAATTAAATAATACTTGAGTTCAGTGGTTCTTCTCGGGCCAAAGCCAAAGAACGGTGATTTTGATAAAGTTACACCAGGAACTTCTAGTAAAATTTGGAGTCGGCCCACGCGTGCCCCCTTATTGAATTTTGGTGTTAGCATATAAGTGAGGTGGTCAAAAGGGGTCTGTTCGATTTCTTCGTATGCTGAATCTTGCTTGTATCCGCTGATGGTATTTTCAATTGAAGGAATCAAAGAAAGCAGCACAATTAGCAGCGCAACTATTATGATCAACGTCCAACTCTTTTTGAAAATGATCACAGACACGATTGAAAAAAAGGTCGCCAGCATAGCACCTCTCGAATATGTATATATAATCCCGACAAAAAAAACGGTCCCTAAAGCCAAGTAGACAAATTTGCGATAGCCCGTTGAAAAAATGGCTCGGCTTATCGAAAGAGTAAAAGTCATCAACAAAAACAGGGCCAGGCTTATTGTGTCGCCAGTCGTTCCCCAAATGCTACCCGGTTCCCTTAAGCCCGAAAGAAGAACGCCTTGTTTTGAGAATCCACCAACACTTATACTTGAGGCTTGTGGTATTAGAAGAGTATTAAGAAAACCACCAAATAGAAGCTGGGCAAAGCCCAGGACAACTTGGACAAAACCAATAAAGATCAAACCGGATGTTAAATTGTGGATAAACTTATTTGAAAGATCTAAGTTCACGACTGCATAATAGAGGAAGACGTACCTAAGTATGCCGCGTAAGAAGAGCCCTGTTTCAATCAAACTCGTGTTGTTAACGAATGCTGAAATAATTGATAAACTGACGAAAATAAAAAGAGGGATGTCGAGCGGCGTGGTTTTGAGGGAGCGCTGCCAAATCTTTTTTCCAATTACTGCAAAGAAGAGTGCATAAATAAGTATTTCTCCTGCATATCGAAGCGCCGAAAATGCGATGTCTGGTAAGGGCAGGAATTTTAGGATCATTTCTTCAAACGGGAAATAGACTGCAAGGAAAATGATGGCGTAATTACTGAAGTTAAGGAAGAACAGCATGAGCAGAACAACTATAAGAGTGACACTAAAAACCAGAGTATAACCACTCACTATACCTGCAATGGTGGAAAAAATGGCCGTGCTCGTTAGCAAAACAGCAATTTTTTTCGGGCTAGTTGAGTTAGATTCAAGACTAACCACTTCTTGCACTTGTGGCCTCAGCTTCAAGTGGGTCTTTCTGACCGGCCTGGAAAAAAGGATCGGATATGGACAATGCCATGATCGCCACAAGCAGGCCTGCTAAAGCGGCGGCACCTAGGTTTCTACTCCAACTTGGATTTGATTGGAATTCAGGTTTTTCAGCTGGGTAGATGACTTTGATCGTCTCATCTTTGGTTATGTCGCGAAGGGCCGATGTCGACAGGAACTCGGAGAAACTGCGCCGCAAGCTCTCTTTGGCGCTGATTTTATCATTCAAGTTAGCTATTTGGAGAGCTTTTTCCAGACCTAATTGGGCTTGATCGCCATCTTGATTCTTTTGTAATTCAAGAAGCGAGCTTCTGAGCCTAATTAATTCTCTCTCTATTTGACTGAGCTCATCCGCAGGGGATGATGCCAGGACTTTCTGCGTGCGCAAAGCCGATTTTGCTGAGATTTGATCATTAAGCGCACCTATCTTGGTCAAATTTGCTGTACTTACATTGGAGGCTGTTTCAGTTTCAACACCAAGGAGGATGTATTGTTCTCGTCGCAGCGCGCGTAATTCTTTGTCTATTGGCTCAATCGCGGCGCTGACCCTCTCGTTCATATATTCAAGAACACTGCTCGAACTTTTAAGTTTCGCGACATTCTTGATAAGAACTTTAGCAGATATATTAGCCAACACCTGCGCGCTCGCTGGACTTGGCGCCTCAACGCTGACCTCAATGATTGGTGTTTTCTCAATGAGCACGGCTTTGATCTGAAAATCACCTGATCGAACACCTTGCATATTCTTATGACCAGCCTGGATTGCTTTGTGAGCAACTGATTTTTGAAAACCGGCATCATTGGCTAGAGTAGCTAGCAATTCGGGAGAAAGCGCGGTCTTTTCCAATTCGCCGCTCGTGCCAATCTGTAGCTTGCTGGTTGCTGTATATTGTTTTGGTATCTTTGCTGTAACATAGATCGCAGCTGCAACAGCAAATGCAACAGAGAGAAAAACGATTGGAAAAACAATCCTAGGTCTAGCCCAAATAGATTTTTTTGTCACGGGTAAAATATTTGATTCCATGGCTTCTTTATCTCACTTACGAATATTCTGATATAAAGTATTTATGCAAAGATTTCACTGATATTATACTATCCTAGTTAACTAAAACACCAGGGCTCATCATTCAATATGTATGTATTGCCTAAGGAGATCTTCGTAGGTTGATTCAGTTCTTTGCGCGATTTTGTCCCAATCATAAGTGTTGATTATATATGTGCTTGCTTCTCGAGCTTTTTTTCTGACCGCATTCCTGTCTGCAATCATCGATATCATATTAGTTTTTAGGTCCTGTGCATTATTTGATTCGAAAACCGTGGCAAATCGGTTTCTGAGCCCAATTACTTCGAGATGTGGCTTTATATCGCTGCAGAGAGTAGGTAGACCGTAACTCAAGGCTTCAAGCAGCGCAATTGGCAGACCCTCATGAATCGATGGTAAAACAAATAAATAAGCGTTTGTATATAATTCTTGCAAAAGATGGTCTGTGGCCAGTCCTGTGAAAATGATTCTTTTGTCACCTTTAGCTTGTCTGATCAGTTTATGGTAATGCCCATCGGTATGGCTAGGGCTGCCCGCGATTACTAGGTTTAGATCCGTGTCTATATTGCGGAAAACCTCTATTAGCAGGGCGCAATTTTTCTCGGGGATAAGACGGCCGACAAAGAGAATATATTTATTCTTCTTGAGCAAGAATTTAGAGATTTCATTTGGTTCTTTAAATATTGGCGGGCTAATTCCGTTGGGAATATTGACAGATTTTCTGCCATATTTTTCTAGTAAATACGCTTGGATCTCTTTTGATACGGTAATTGTCCGGTCTGGAAAAGTTACGGATGCTTTTTCCCCTAACTTAAGAGTAGCCTTAGCTAGCCTATGCCATTTCTTTTGTTTCCAATCGAGCGCGTGAACTGTGGAAACAATTATTACCCGACGCTTTATTTTCGGGAGAAAGGAGAGTAGGCTTGGACCAATTGAGTGAAAATGAATAATGTCATAATTACGGCGGATTGCGTCGCAAGCCGATAGAAATGTGTGTGAGATAGCGTCAAGATGTTTGGAATTAATATGTGGTAGACGACGCAGCTTTATACCTCTATGCTCACTTAGGCTCGGCGGGGTGTAGCTGTTTCGGCAATAAACCGTAACCTGATGTTTAGTTGCAAGGCGTGCATACAGTTCCTCAACGTGTCTTTCTACCCCGCCTTGGGTTGTTGGTATACCCCGAGTTCCAATAACAGCAATTCTCATCATTGTCTTTTCATCCAGCTAACTCTGCTAGTAGGCCCCGCGGCGGGACAGCACGGATGGGACTGTCTTGAGAAGCAAGATGATATCGAGCCATAATGTCCAGTTATGGATGTAATCAATATCGAGCTTGACCATTTCATCAAAAGTCAGGTCGCTACGGCCGGTTGTTTGCCAGAGGCCTGTGATACCGGGTTTAACCGCCAAGCGCTCGAGATGCCAGTCTTGATAGTCTTGGACTTCTTCCGGGATTGGCGGGCGCGGACCGACCAGGCTCATTTCACCTTTTAGCACGTTCACGAATTGCGGGACTTCATCGACACTATATTTTCTTAGCCACTTTCCCATTCTTGTCTGTCGGGGATCGTCTTTAATCTTGAAAATGGGCCCGAGAGCTTCGTTGCGCTCCTGCAATTCTTCTTGAAGCTTATCGGCACCATCTACCATTGACCTGAATTTTAGCATCATGAAACTTTTCCCGCCCGCGCCGCAACGTTGTTGTCGGTATATCACAGGTCCCGGTGAATCAAGCCGGATCAAGAGCCAGGCTATTATTAATAACGGCGAAGCAAGAAAGAGCGCAAGCGCGCTCCCAACGATGTCAATTATTCTCTTAGTCGCAATTTTAAGCGGGCCATAGCTCTGCTTGCGCAGGCTAATCAGGGGGATACTCTGAACGGCCTCGATCGAGTCAAATTGCGAGATAGCTTCAAACAAACGCGGTACGATACTAAAGTTGACACCGTTTTCCTGACATTCCCTAATAGCGGCGAGCGCGAGTTTATGTGAAATTGAAGAAAAGCAAAAAACCACGTGGTCGATGTTGTAAGCTCCGACAAGCAAAAGCAGTTCCTTCTCCGCACCCAGGATCTTTAAATGTTCTTGCTCAATGTCGATAGGCGGGTTGCCGTCAACAAAGCCAATCGGCCTTAAGCCAAAGTGGGGGTTGTGCTTGAGTTTCTTAGCGAGATTGTTGCCGACCTCACCAGCTCCCACAATAAGGACATTCTTTAAAGCAATGCCGTGCGAGCGTAATTTGGCTAAAATAACTCTGGTTCCGGCACGCTGCACAAACGTTAAGGCGACAGCGCCCGGCCATAGCAGAACGAACGGCCCGATGTGATCAAGATTGCCGATGACAAGAAACCAAAAAGAGAGCGTCAACATCTCGGCTGCGCCGATCGCGCCGGCAAAAGCGGGGATTTCACGGCTTGAAGAAGAGCCGAGTTTTGGGGAGTAAAGGCCGCTTAGTTTGAATGTGACTAAAGCGGTCAGCAGGAAAATACTGAACAACTGCGTATAGAATTGCCAGCCTGCTAAGGGATAGCCGATATAACCCAACACTTGACCGGTTGAGAAAGAGGCTATCATCAGCGCGACAATGTCTGAGGCGAATAACAACAAGGGCTCGACCCAAGTGCCGATGGCGCCAAAACTCATGATGCGAGCCCGCTCTGTTGATTTGGTTATGGTCTTAGTCGTTGATTTCACTGTTTTCCTACTAATATGTGGTCAAGCTGCCATCGATCTTGGCCTGCTTAACGGCGTACTTGAACGCTACGATTGACAATGGCAAGACTAGCGCAGCCATTGTTGCTAGAACTAGTATATCAGTTGATAAGGCGCTTAATGTTGCACCTTGAATAAGCGCTTGCCGCATTGCTCTCAAAGCATAAAAGATTGGAAACACATAAGCGAACTTCTGCAACCAAGCCGGCATAACTTCTATCGGAAAAAACGTGCCTCCCATTAAGGTCGAAAGGGAGCCAAAAACCCAATTGATCGGATCGCCGCGCTTGAGAACGATGATAAAGCTCGCTGAAAGTATCCCGATCCCGCTGAACACAGGTATTGTCAGGGCAAGAATCAGGAATGATGCGACAAGATTAGCGTTGCTGAAATCGGCCCCGAAAAGAAGTGAGCCAATTATTAGGTAGACCATGACGTTAAGGGCTGTGAATAGAAAGCTCCATAGGGAAGAGAACAATACTATCAGCGATAGTTTTGTGGGCGTTACCAGCATAGCCTCAAGCGTACCTTGAGCTTGCGCTGTGCTAATACTGCGGGAAAAAGTGCTGAGGCCGACAGTCAAAAGACCGGAAAAAGCGATGCCGATTAGGACAAACGAGAAATAGTTGCCGCCGTAGGCTTCTAGTTGCGGAATGGTCTCTTCACCAAACAGCTGCGCGATGAAAAAAAATGTGGCAATTGAGATAAAAATACCGGCAAATCGCATAACAAAAGCCAGCCGGTAGCTCGTTTCCATTCTATAATCTCTTATTATGAAAGCCAGAAGTTTATGCCACCACATTTTATTGTTCCTCGATTAAGGCCGTGAACATCTCTTCAAGTCGGGCGTCAAGCTGTTTGCAGGTGAGTAGTGAACCGCCACCGGAAAAAACATCTTCAATTACACGCGGCAAGGGATTGTGTCCATTCAAAATTGAGAAGCCGACAGTAAGCTCTGATTCGGATGAGACTGAGTTTTCAATGGATAAGGCGGTTATGCTGGGGTGGCGGCAAATCTCTTCAAGTTTCTGTTTCGAGAGACTGTCAACTGTCATCTCAAACTTTGTTTTAGATGTGGAGACATTTCGTAGATCAGCAATTGTTCCGCAAAAAACGATCTTTCCTTTGTCAATAATAGCGAGGCGGTCACATAAAAGCTCAGCTTCCTCCAAGTGGTGCGTTGTTAGGAAGACTGTCTGACTCTTCTTACCTCTCAATCCCTCTTTAATAAAGCGGCGCAGGTCGCGCGCGGTCAAAGCATCAACACTTTTTGTCGGCTCGTCCAGGAAAAGCACTGCCGGGTCACAAAGCAGCCCCCGGGCCAGCGACAGTTTTTGTTTCATGCCGCTCGAGTAGCTGTAGAACATGTTGTCAGCGGCGTTAAAAAGGCCGAGCTGTGCCAGCAGAGAATTTATCTTGGAACGCGCTTTCTTTGGCGAGAGTCCATAGAGAGAGCTAAAAAACTCTAGATTCTGTCGGCCTGTCAAACGCCAGTAAAAACTGCGGTCTTCACCCGTGACTAGACCAACCGAATTCTTAACTGCGTCTTCATCTACCTGTGGGCCATGGCCGTTCACAAGGATTGTTCCCGAAGTTGGCCAGAGTAGCGTCGTCAGCATCTTGATCAAGGTTGTCTTGCCGGCGCCGTTTGGTCCGATGAGACCGAAGATTTCACCTTTCTTTACTTGCAGATTAATATTGTCGACAGCGGTAATCTCTCTTTTGAGAGGCGATTTCATCATCAAGGCTTTTAAGCCTGAGGGTGGCAGATATTTTTTTGTCAGGTCTTCTGTTTCAATCGCGTACATTGTTGCCCTCTCCAGGCTTATTCAGTGCGGATATCGGTTCCAAAGACATGATAAAGTTCCCGGCGGCCATGTTCTGGACCCTACTGCTTTTCGGCCATTTCGTCGGGTCTTGCTCGGCAAACCCCAGTTTTCTATATAAACCTAAAGCCGGGGCGTTGTTTTTATCCGCGAACAACATCGCGCGCTGATTGCCGTGCTTTGCTATCTCAGCCAACGCTTGTTTTATGAGTCGCTCGCTAATACCCCTGCCCTTATATCGGTCTCGCACAAAAAAGTCCGATATCCACCAGGTGTTCGGGGAAGCCGACTCTCGCTGGTTTCGTTTTGCGGCGATGGTGCCCAACACTTTTTCGTTTCTTTTCGCTACCAGACGGAAAAACTTATCGTCAGCGTCTTCAGAAAGTGATCTAGCTATTTTTCCGGTATGCGGGTTCCGTCTCAGATTTGAGAAGCCAAAATGATGAGATAGAAGAACGTCATCTTGAGGTCCGGACAGTCCAAACTGGACTGAACTCGTGAACTTTCTGGCGTAGGCCCTGAATATCTTGAGGCTTTGTATGCGATACAGCGCGGGCCGAGCGGGAGTGATCGCGTAGTGTTTTGCCTGTCGATAAAGCCGGTAGAAGGAAATATTCATAACTGATAGTTTAGCAAGCGGCAGTTTTATTAATTGATGATAACGCTTTGTTAAATCAGTCTGTCTGCCATCACTTCTTTCAACCGCGATAACACGACCTAAAATATATTTCTTCTCAACAGGTCTGTCTGGTAGGCGCCCAAAATCTCCTTTGGTTAGAATATCACCGTTGGCTCGTCGGGCCAGCATTCTATGGGCAACTAAAACATCTGCTTCTGTTTTATAAAAGGCAATATCACCGGTCCTAAGTTCGTCAGCCGATACAGGCTGGACAATAAGTATTTCACCGTTCCTGATGAAAGGATGCATGCTCATGCCCAGGGCTCTGAACCTTAAATTATTGCCGGTCTTTAGAACTTCTTCAGATATTTCCAGAAAATGATTTTGTTGCGTTACTTCCATAACTCTCCCGGAGCCGTACCTTAGAGACTAAATGATAACCAAGATGTCGGAAAAGCAAGCAGTGCCTAATGATTTGCTTGCCTTTATTCCAGATCAACCTCAATCCGTCTTCGCGCAATCTAGTTTGTCGGCATACAATCGTTAACTTTCTGTGTGGGCGACACTGGGCTTATAATTCCTGCTGAGGAGTTTTGTCGTTATCTTATAGAGGGATTATACGGAGCTATTGATTTGCCAAATGCGATCGTGTCCAATGCGTCGATTTTCATACCCACATATCAAACAATACTAAACTAGCCTATCATGCGAAAGATAGCACGTCAAGCAGCCCTTCTTGGCTTATAGGCAAGCTTTTGAAGGGACTTTGGATGTGAAAGAATCGCGTGTTGCTGGATGAAATAAAGTAAGTGGTCATTATTCGTTTTTTTCAGATGTTGGAAAAGGTGCTACATAATGTCTGCCTAATACGGTAATGGTCGGGCGCTTACTTAGCGCTAATTGCCCCGATCTCGCTGAGCTGACTGATAAAATCATGGACATCTTTTTGAATCTGTCCGGTGTTCGCGTCGAATTCGTCATCTATCTGGTTAACGATGTCTTTGACTCGGTGGTTCCCATCAAGCAGATTCCAGATTCTCGCCCCGACTTCATTGAAAGTGTATATGCTCTCCAGGTCTCCGACGCCTTTTCGGATAGGCACCAAAATGACTTCATCGTCGATTTCCCGGGAGACGACATCCGGGCTTTTTACATAACAGACGTCAGATACTTTATCATTCTCGCTCAATGTCTTGTTCCTTGATCTATGTCGTGTCGTCTGATTTTCCGGTATTCTACTTAAGGTAGCTTGCGTTTGTCAATATTTCTCATTGACTCATCACGACTGTATTAGAAATCATTTTGCCGCTCGTTGCACAAAAAATCGAGGAGATAGTCGAAATTATGGCTGTTTCACGACATCAATGATCGTTTTGTCGGGGACGACACCGAGCTCAAAAGTGTCAACTTCTTGACACAGAGCCGCGCCGAATCGCATGGCATACTCCATGCCCTTTTTCTCCCAGAAAGTTGGAAAGCATGTGATTAGCAAACGGCTTAACGATTCCTTCGCGCTTAAGCGTCTCATATAATTTTGGGGCGCGTGCTTGATGAAGTAGATTTTTTTCAGCGGCCCGCCGGCCGGGGAAACTATGTTAGCCTCGCCCCGCCAGGGCGTACCCCAGAGCCAAAAGCGCCCATCTTTTTTTCTGACGATCAGACGGTCGTCGCCCAAGAGAGTGCTTTGGGTATGTTCGCGCCAGAGATTGGCCATGGTGCTTTTGCCGGCGCCGGAGGGCCCCAAGAAAGCTAATCCATTACCTTTGTTGATGACCCCGCAGCCATGAAGCATGAGTCCGCGACCGTGACATAGGAAACCGATCATCAGCAGTTCATCAAGCGGGTAGGAGAGCGGATAGCTTATGTCGTCTATCGAAACCTGATTATTTTCAAAATAAATGTCGCCGTCGCGGTAGTCAGTTGAGAGATCAGCCAGGGCGTAAGGAAGAGTTTTCGGTCGGGGTCTGGTTAGGGTGATGATCTTCCGACCATTGTGTTCATAGAGGCGCCAAAGCCCGTTGGATTCAAACGCCGGCTTTCCCAGGGCGTATTTTGGTGGTGGCCGGTAGTGGACACGATACTCGACTTGGGGTTTCCCGCCACCCTCAAAGCTCTTCAGCAGCCTCGGAAGCATGAAGCCCTTGAATTCATTAGGCAAGTCTTGGCCAATCAGAGCTATCGTGATGTCGGCTATAGTGAAGCTCGTTTTATGTATCAACTTAACTTTCTTTCTACGAGGGCTTGTGACTAAACAGTAGCTGAAGACGCGGACGTCTGGCAAGGTTAGCTAATTGAGCCCTAGGCTGCCAGAGCGGGGCCTTCGCCCAGTAGTTGGATGAAATCATCGGATGATACAGCGGGGGAAAAATAGAAACCCTGAACAGCGTCGCAGTTGAGCGAGCGCAACATCTCGAATTGGTCAAGCGTCTCAACGCCTTCGGCGATGACCTTGATCTCCATGATATGCGCCATCGATATCATGGCTCTAACTATTACCGCGCAGTGAGGGTCGGTAGTCAAATTTTTAATGAAAGACTTGTCTATCTTCAGGCCGTCGATGGGTAATATGTTCAGCGCTCCCAATGATGAGTAACCGGTACCAAAGTCGTCTATTAATATGCGTGTTCCAATCTCTTTTAGCTGGTTAAGAACTCGTGACGTGCTCTCGGGGTCGTTCATGATGACGCTTTCAGTGATTTCGAGTTCCAAGAAATGCGGGTCAAGTCCGATCTTTTCGGCGGTGTCCTCGATGACACGCACAAGATCTTGTTGCTCGAACTGACGCGGGGAAAGATTTACAGACAGATGGATGGGGTCGAGGCCAGCTCCTTGCCAACTCATATTTTGCGTGCACGAAGCTCTTAGCATAAACTCTCCGATTTCAACAATGAGCCCGTTTTCTTCAGCAACGGGGATGAAATCGCCCGGAAAGATCAATCCCTTCTCGGGATGGTCCCAACGGACGAGGGCCTCGGCGCTGATTATCTTGCCGGTATTTATGTCTACGCAAGGTTGATAGTAGCCGACAAGCTGGTTATGTTCGAGAGCCCGCCGAAGATCACGTTCCAGGGCCAATCGATCGACGGCTTTGGTGAGTAGCTCTTGGGCATAGAAAGCGATGTCGTCCTTGCCTGCCTGGGTCGCGAAGTGCATGGCGGCATGAGCATTGGCGCTCAAATTGTCGGCGTTGTCACCGTCGTTCGGGAAGATGCTGATGCCCGCGCAGGCCGTAAGATATATCTCATTGTCATTGAGGTCAAAAGGTTGGGATATTTGATCGATGATACGGCGTGCGATAAGCGCGCTATTTTGCGCGTCTTTAAGTGACGTCAGCACAACGCCGAATTCATGGTCCCCCACTCGGCCGCACCGGTCGTTTTTGCGCAGACACTCTTGAATTCTTAGGGCTACTTTGGCCAGCAGTAAGTCGCTGTCGTCTCTGCCAACGGCATCGCTTGTCTGTTTAAATTTTTCAAGATTTACCGAGAGTGACGCGAGTATTATCAGGGGCCTGGACTTTGCTTTTTCAATCTCTTCTTCCAGAATCTCCCTGAGCAGATTCGCGTTGGGCAAATCAGTAATGGAATCATATCTAGCTATGTGTTGGGCTTTTCTTTCGGCCTGTTGGCGAGCCTCTTCCGAATAACTGAGCGCGGAAACATGGAAATAAATGAGGCGGTTCAGTAGTAGCCCTGTCGCTATTACAAAAAACCAGCCCTTGACCATCAGGGCTTGAGCCAGGTTATATGGGTTTTCGCTCAAGAACCTGTCTGAAAAAAGTATCCAGGCTATACCGACGCTGATATATATCAGGGATATCCTTAGAGCGATATTATTTGAATTGTTAACTATTTACACCTGCCTCGCGCTTATCTACTTAGTATGTCGAAACTTTATACCCATTTTGGGTCGGGGTTTCTATGCGGCATCAATGTAGACTTGTTTTCTGCCTGCTCGTTTTCCCGCGTAAAGAGCACGGTCGGCCCCGGTAACAAGGTTGTCAGGACTGTCATCAGTTTTCGAAAAACATGAAACCCCGGCGATGATGGACACGCTAAATCTCCGATCGTCAAGCGACGTGTTTTCAAATCAGTGCCGTTCGCTGTAACACGTCGAAGACTAAAATGGAGCTAAAGAAGTTCTCTAAAATATCCTCGTGTCTATTGGGGAAAATCTGATATTATGAAGTTAAACACTATGAAAAAAAGCGCGTCGTTCTCAGAGCTTGATTTTGCTAATGATCGTCCTGAAGAAGCTTGTGGAGTTTTTGGTATTTACGGGCCCGGCCAGGATGTATCGAGACTTACCTATTTTGGCCTACACGCGTTGCAACACAGGGGTCAGGAGAGTGCCGGCATAGCCGTCGCCGACGGCGAGTCGACTGTTGTCTTCAAAGACATGGGCCTTTTGCCTCAGGTTTTTGACGAACGCAAATTGGCCAGTTTGCAAGGTCATATCGCGGTCGGGCATGTTCGCTATTCAACGACCGGCTCCACTCATTGGGAGAATTCACAACCAATTCACAAAACTTATGAACACGGCACATTGGCCTTGGTTCACAACGGCAATTTGCTGAATAGCCGTCAGTTGAGGCAGGAACTTCTAGAAAACGGCAGTCGTTTGAGATCGACCAGTGACACCGAGGTCATAGCAAGCGCGATTGCCAAAAGTGTGGACATGTCAATAGAGGAGGCGGTGGCCGAGGTGATGCGAAGGGCTATCGGCGCCTATGCCATCTTAATAATGACCGAAAACGAGCTTATTGCTATCCGTGACGCTCACGGTGTCCGTCCGTTATGTATCGGCAAACTCGGGAGTAGTTGGATCATCGCGAGCGAGACCTGCGCGCTAGACATTGTCGGTGCCGACTATGTGCGTGATGTCGCACCCGGGGAAATGGTTATAATTGACGAAACAGGTCTTCGGTCAGCGCAGATACTAAAGCCCTGTAAGCAATCTTTATGTGTCTTTGAGTTCATCTATTTTGCCCGACCCGACAGTCGGGTTAAAGGCAAAACTCTTTATGCCGCCAGGATGAGTATGGGCATGGAGCTGGCCAAGGAAGCTCCAGTCGATGCTGATATGGTAATAGGGCTACCTGATTCCGGGACTCCGGCTGCCATCGGCTACGCGCAAGAATCCGGCATTCCCTTCGGTGAAGGGCTGATAAAAAACCGCTACGTCGGGAGAACCTTTATCCAACCCGACCAGGCGCTCAGGCAGCTCGGGGTTAAGCTTAAGCTAAATCCTCTTGCGGAAGTGATCAAAGACAAACGCCTGGTGGTTGTAGACGACTCAATTGTCAGAGGCAACACAAGCCGTCAGATCGTTAAGGTGTTGAAGGAAGCGGGCGCGGCTGAAGTTCATATGAGAATAAGTTCTCCGCCAGTCACCTATCCCTGCTTCTACGGTATTGACACTGACAGCGCAACGCAGCTCCTTGCGGCCACAAAAAACATGGAACAGATTTGTGAATTTATCGGTGCCGACAGTCTTAGCTATCTAAGCTTCGATGGTTTGGTGAGAGCCACCAGGGTCCCCAGAGAAGAATTTTGTTTGGCGTGTTTTGACGGCATCTATCCGATCCCCCTTTCAGATGAACAAGAACTCGGCAAAGTTGTATTTGAATCACAGCCTCTAAAGAAATAATGGAACGATGAGAAAAACCACATTAGGTGTCCTGCTTTCCGGCAGCGGCACGAATCTTCAAGCGATCATCGATGCTTGTGAAAGAGGGGAGTTGCCGGCGGAGGTGGGTGTTGTTATAAGCAGCCGCGAGGACGCGCATGGTCTTACCAGGGCCAAATCGCACAAGATACCTCATTTCTGGGTTGACCGGGGCCGGTTTGATACGAACGATGACTACAATCTGGACATTTCGAGAAAACTCCAAGATCATGACGTTGATCTGGTAGTTTTGGCGGGATACATGCGTTTGGCGGGCTCAGCGATATTAGACGCTTATCCGAGAGCTGTTATCAATCTTCACCCCTCCCTCTTGCCTGCTTTTCCGGGGGGTCACGCTGTTAGTGATGTTCTTGAATATGGGGCCAAAGTCACCGGGATCACAATCCACTTCGCGGATTCAACATATGACACAGGCCCGATAATTTTGCAGGAAATTGTCCCGGTTCACCAGGAAGATGATGAGGAATCACTTCTTAAGCGCATTCATAAAATGGAACACCGTCATCTGCCGTACGCGATAAAATTGTGGGCCACGGGGCGCTTGAAGGTTGAGGGGCGGCACGTGAAAATATTGCCGGCGACGTAGGCTTGTTTCTTACTGTAAACACTTCTAGACTAATGGGTACTGTTCGGGCAGTCATTTAGGGGGTTGAATGAAGATAAAGAGGGCACTGGTCAGTGTTTCAGACAAAACAGGAATTGTTGAATTCGCCAAAAACTTGAAGCGACACAACGTAACTATAATTTCAACCGGAGGAACAGCGAAAGCCATAAGTGAGGCCGGGATCGATGTTATCAAAGTCGCCGACGTCACTGGTTTTCCGGAAATCATGGACGGCAGAGTTAAGACTCTGCATCCAAAGATTCACGGGGGGCTGTTGGCCCGTCGCGACTTAAAGAGCCATATGGATCAGCTTGTGGAGCATGAGATTGACCCGATTGACCTGGTTGTTGTCAATCTTTATCCATTTCAGGAGACAGTCAAGAACCCGGATGTAGTTTTCGAGGATGCCATTGAGAACATAGATATCGGAGGGCCTTCCATGATACGGTCAGCCGCTAAGAATATGGCATCGGTCGCGGTTGTCGTTGATCCGAACAGGTACGGGCAGATAGTTTTGGAGATGGACGAGAATAACGGCGAAGTCTTAGAGCAGACACGTCGTGAACTGGCGAAAGAAGCCTTTTCCCACACGGCCGATTATGATGAGGCTATCTACGAGTATCTTGAGGGAGAGCAAGGATTGCCGTCGCTTCTTAAACTTGTTTTTGAGAAGGTCAGCGATCTGCGTTATGGTGAGAACCCTCACCAGCACGCCGCGTTTTACCGTGACGAACTGGCTGGTCCGGGCACGTTAGTGCAGGCCGATCAGCTACACGGCAAGAGCTTGTCATTCAATAATATTCTCGATTTTGACGCCGCCTGGCGCATTGCCAACGAATTCCCTGACTTGGCCGCGGTCGTTATTAAGCACAATAATCCGAGCGGCGTCTGTGTCTCTGAGAATATGGCGGATGCTTTTCGGCGTGCTTTTGACGCCGATTCGCTTTCCGCTTTCGGGAGCGTGGTGGCGATAAATCGCCCAGTCGACGCCGAGACGGCGAAACTTATGGTCGAGCCATTTCTTGAGGGAATAATAGCGCCGGGTTTTGAGGAAGAAGCTCTTAAAGTTCTAATGGAGAAGAAAAATCTGCGGTTGCTTTTGATGCCTGATATCCCATATGAACCGGAGACTCGCGACATAAAGCGTGTCCAGGGGGGAATACTGGTTCAGGACGCCGATATCTTGACGGAGTCTTTGGATGATATGAAAATAGCGACGACAGTTATGCCGTCAGAAGATGACTGGCGTGACCTCGTTTTTGCCTGGCGAGTGGCTAAGCATGTGAAATCAAACGCCATTGTTCTGGCCTCTGATATGACCACTGTTGGTGTTGGCGCCGGCCAGATGAGCCGAGTTGACTCGACTAACTTGGCGGTTAAGAAAGCCGGAGAAAAGGTTGAGGGAACAGTTTTGGCTTCAGACGCGTTCTTTCCTTTTCCGGACGCGATTTTAACGGCCGCGGCCGCCGGCATCAGGGCGATAATTCAGCCGGGCGGATCGATACGCGACGAAGAGATTATTGCTGCCGCTAATAAGCATAATATCGCGATGGTTTTTACCGGCAGCCGGCATTTCAGACATTAGATAGACAGGAGAAAAATATCGGGAAGTCCGGAGCGGGAGGTGTCGATGATCATTAGTGATTCTCAGATAATAGGTCTAGTATTCGTAGCAGCTGTAATCATCTTCATATTGGTTTTTATGAAGGTGGCAAACGGCAGGATCGACGCGATATTTCGCCCGACTATCCGGACTGCCGGGGTTTGGGGAATTGTCGTTTTGCTGATCCAAACGATCTTTCTTATAGCGGGCAGCAAAACAGGATAATCCGGACGTTGAAAGGGGGAATTTACGGCGGACAAAGCTGTACCGGAACTCAGACAGAATATTTTAACAGGAGAGTGGGTCGTGATCGCCTCAAGCCGGGCTACGCGACCCGAATCTTTTTCAACCCCACCCGAGAAACCAAAGAAAAAGCATTTAGCGAATTGTCCGTTTTGCTCCGGGAATGAAGAGCAGACGCCGCCTGAGGTTTTTGCTATCCGGGCGCCTGGCAGCCTTCCCGATACTAAGGGTTGGAAAGTGCGGGTAGTTCCCAATAAGTTTCCGGCATTGCAAAACGAAGGCCTGTTCCTTCCCGACACGGAAGAACGGGGTATCTATCGCTTGAAGCCGGCTCTTGGCCATCACGAAGTCATCATTCACAGCCCTGACCACAACAATACAATTGCTCAGATGGAGCTCCACGACCTCGAGTTGGTCCTGCGCGTCTATCAGGACAGGCTGGTTGTTCTATCTCAAGACCCAAGAGTTGTCTCGGTGGTTATTATCATTAATCAAGGCCGGGAAGCGGGGGCCTCGATCGAGCATCCGCATTCTCAGCTCTTTACCCTGCCGATGATCGCGCCCAGATTAAAGTTGGAACTGGATAAGATGGAAAGTTACCGGAAGGAACATGGGGAGTGCCTAATATGTTCCATGATTGAGAATGAGCGCTCACAAGGTGACAGACTAGTCGCTGAAAACGAACACTTTCTGGCTTTTTGTCCTTTCGCATCCAGAGCCCCTTTTGAAATGTATATAGTGCCCAAGAAACATCAAGACGCTTTTGATCAGGCCGATGAGGCACAACTCCAATCTCTTGGACGAATGTTAAAATTTCTTTTCAGCAGACTACAGGAGCGTCTCGGGGACCCGCCCTACAACGCGTTCCTTCACTCCCGCCCGCTTCAGGGTCGAAAACGGGATTATCATTGGCATTTTGTGATAATGCCGAAGATAAGCACGGTCGCGGGCTTTGAGTTTGGTACAGACATAATGATAGATGTTGTCGAGCCTGAAGCTGCCGCTGAGTTCCTCCGCTAAACCAATATAAATTGTTTTGCGTTCCCCCTATAAGCCCTTGTAGCTGCAAAAACAGCGTTAATGTGGTAATATGAACCTGCATAGTTGAGGGCGTATCACGCGCAGAATTTTGAAGGTGGACCAATGATTTACGAACTGCTATGTCAGGCCGAACAGAAGGTTGTTCTCTGCAACACAACAGACCTGCGTTCAATCAAGCCTCTTGAAGGGGCTAAGACGCCCCCGATCTATGTTGTTTCCTTTCAATGTCCGCGCGATAGCTTATATAGTCTCAATCTCTGCACCGCCGGTCACTTAGACTTGATCCACTATTCTGATCCCCGGCTAAAGCTGATCAGCCAATCACTGAGCCAGCAACTACTGGAGCTTTTGCTGGAAAGATTAGAAAATTACGAAAAGCTAACTTATCAGGATTTTCTTCGCGAGATCGACTCTGTTGAAGAATAGCAACACCTGAAGAGCAGGGGATGTCTTATCCTCTCAAGGTTTGCTCACAGAAATGAAGAATCGGTGGATGCCTTGGCTTATCAGATTTTAAAAAAACGTGGAAGCAGAGGATGTCGTAGCTTCATCAGATTTTCACAGAGAAAATCGTGAGAAACTACGACATCCCCTCTCATGCTCAGTCTCTTTTTCACAGAGAAAATCGTGAGAAACTACGACATCCCCTTATTAGATCAAATGTCTTTTAGCGCCTGACACGGAATCCTCGTCCTGGATTCCCGCATTCGCGGGAATGACATGAATTTCTTCCACTCGCTAATCTTGACAATATGCTACGATGATAGTACAGTCGAACAAGTGTTCGTTGTTATGAAGGGAGGGGTAGACATGGAAAAAGTTACATATGAGTTCGAGAAGGGCAATGATGAAGTGGTCAGGGCGCGCGTTTGTGATTTCGGTGGCCATAAGCGTGCGGACATTCGCGTATTTTTTCAAGGCAAAGACGGCGACTGGCATCCGACAAAAAAAGGCATATCAATCTCAACAGAGCTGGTTGGTGATCTAAAGCTTGCTATCACCAAGCTCGAAGAAGCCGTAAACTAGAAGAATGTCCCTGTTGGCTTGTTGATAGGTTAGGGTGTTGAGCTCAAATGGGTAATATACGGATGTCTTGCCATTGCTCGCGTCTTAACTGAATCGAGAAGCGCGATGGTCGGCTCGACTGTCGGCTTAAGCGGGGATGAGTTGTGGACCATTTTGATAACAGGAAAAAAACGTCACGACCGGCCCAGGCCGGCATCGTACACGGCAAGCCGGGCGGTTGTCGGTATGAGCGCACGAATGTAGTTTCAGGAATGCCGTATGTCTCCTTATATGTTGTTCCCAAGGAAGCCCATTATGTGACGCCGCCCTTGCAAACCGACCTTGCCTTTATTAAAGTTGCAAGTTAGATGAAGCCGCTCTTTGACGTAGAAGATCTTAGTGTAACTTTAGGCCGTGCCATAGTGCTGGATCATCTTTCCTTCAAGGTCAATGAAGGGGACGTGATCGCGATAATCGGTCCAAACGGGGCCGGTAAAACGACGCTGCTCCGCGCTTTGCTTGGTATTCTTCCCTATGAGGGCCGGATTGTCTGGCATAAGGTTCCTCGCATCGGATATGTACCTCAAAGGTTTCAATTTGACCACACTTTCCCATTAACAGTTGAGGAACTGTTTCTGCTGAAAACTAAGGGTGGCTCCTTTTGGGGGCCGTCGAGTGGCCTTCTGTCTGACATAAAAAGGGCTCTTAGTCACACCGAAGTTGAGAACCTGCAAAAAAAGAAGATCGGGGATTTATCGGCTGGCCAGATGCAGCGGGTTTTTATCGCGTACGGGCTTTTTGGTTCGCCGGAACTTCTTTTGTTCGATGAACCCACCGCCGGTATCGACATAGGCGCTGAGATGACTGTCTACAGCATGCTCAGAGAGATAGCGGAAGAACTTGATATAACAATGCTTTTAGTCTCACACGAGCTAAGCGTTGTCTATACATACGCGAAAAAGGTAATTTGCTTAAACAAGACGATGGCTTGCTTCGGGGCGCCGAAAAAAGTTCTAACCTTGGAGCAACTGCAGTCTCTTTACGGGGCCGGCGTCGACTTTTACGGCCACGATCATTAACTGAAATGAGAGCAGCTTTTGGCTATTGAAATGAACAATCTCTTACTCGTAAGCATAGTAGGTGTTAGTGTCGGTATCGGCGTGTCGCTTCTTGGCACCTTTATTATCTTGCGGCGCATGGCGCTCGTTGGTGACGCGTTGTCTCATGTAGCGCTGCCCGGAATCGCGCTAGCCGTCGTCTTTGATCTCAACCCTTTTATCGGCGCTTCCCTGTTTTTGTTCCTCGCGGTGATCGCCATAACTTTGCTTGAGAGGAACAGCGTACTTCCGATTGACGCTTTGGTCGGCGTCTTCTTCACCGCGGCTCTAGGTATTGGCGCTTTGATAAGCCCAACGTCTGAGAGTCTGCTGGAGGCTCTTTTCGGTGATATCAGCAACTTGAGGGTGATAGACGCTCAGATTGCCGTCGTTGTCGCGCTCTTTGTGGTTACAGCGACAGTGGTTTTATTTCGTGATTTTGCCATGTTGACTCTATCGAGGGAGCTGGCACACAGCGAGGGCGTGGCCGTTGAGCGCACGGAATTCATCTTTCTGCTTCTTCTCGCCATTATAATCGCTATCGGCATTCGTATCATCGGCACCTTGTTGATTGGAGCATTGGTGATTATCCCCGCCTCGGTGGCTAAAAACATCAGCAACAGCCTACGGGGCATGGCGATCGTCTCAGTTATAACCGGTATCGTTACAGTCATTCTGGGTTCGGCAATCGCGGTTTATTTCAAGATGGTGCCGGGGCCGGTCATCACTGTGGTTGCGGCCGCATTTTTCTTGCTGTCACTAATTGTGCGAAAATTCCAGCGGGGTCCGGAATAAAGCATAAAGGTTAGCGGACGGGTAGGAACACTTTGAATTTGCTGCCGAGACCAATCGTGCTGACAAGCTCGATCTTACCGCCGTGATTATCGACCACGTGTTTAACAATTGAGAGACCAAGCCCGGTTCCGCCGGTCTTTCGGGACCTCGCCTTATCGACGCGGTAGAAACGCTCAAATACGCGTCCCAAATCATCGGCCGGAATACCTATGCCGGTGTCAACAACCTCAACAACAGTGTATTGGCCATCGGCCTCGGTTTTTATCAAAACATCACCGCCTGTCGGGGTGTAATGAATGGCATTCTCAATTAAGTTGCGGATCATGAGCTTTAGTTGGTCGCGGTTGCCATTGACTTTTCCCAGCCCCCGGATCATCTCGGTCCGGAGTGAGATTCCCTTATCGGCGGCTTTTTCAGTAAAACCGGTTACGATTTTCTTGGTCAGCGTCGACAGGGATACGGGCGCGAACATTGGTTTAATCTCGGGAGCCTCAAGTTGAGATAGATCGAGGAGGTCGCTTACGAGTTGTACTAACAGTTTCGCTTCCCGCCCTAGCTTGTTCGAAAAGTTTTTTGCGGCCTTATTATCGATCTCGATACTGGCCTGCAGCGATTCCGCGAGAAGATTTACGCCGGCGACCGGAGTTTTCAGCTCATGCGAAACATTGGCGACAAAGTCGCGCCTGACCGTGTCTATGCGGTGCCGCTTGGTAATATCTTGAAAAACCGTTAAGACCGCAGACAGACGCTTTTCGTCATAAACGGGAAGAGCTAAGACTCGCAGCCTCCGTTCTTTTGGCAGAAATATATTTATGTCGGCTTCCTCTTCCTCACCCTTTTCAATCACCTGAAGAATTAGTTTGTCCAGTTCCTTGCTGTGCAAAGTGTAGATAAGGGGGCGGCTGATAAGGTCTTTTCTTGATCGCTCAAAAATCTTTTCCGCGGCTGGATTCGCCAGCACAACTTGATTTTGCGAATCTATCAACAAGACTCCGTCTCGCATATTGTCCAATATCAGTTCCGCTCTTTGTTTGTCGGCGGCGAGTTCGGACAAAGTGTTGTTAAACTGATCACGGGCAGCCTCTAAGGAGTCAGCGATATCCGCGATATCAGAGTCTCGTTCCGAGAAAACAGCTGAATCGTCAGGGATCATTTTGATCCACTTCCGGATTTTATTGAGGGGTTTGTCCATCAGATACCACGCGATACTGCCAAAAAGCCATCCAATTAGTATCGCGAAAATCAGCAGCGGCAAAAACCCCAGGCCGGTCTCGACTCTGGCGAGCACCAGAACCAGAAAACCCGCAAGGATATGAGTGATCAAAAGCTTAGGTCTCATTTTTTTGTCCCTTAGTTATTACCTCAAAACGATATCCCAGCCCATGCACGGTGTGGATGAAGCTGAATCGGGAAACCTCCTCAACTTTTTTTCTGAGCCGCTGAACATGCACATCGATTGTTCTCGATGATCCCACAAACTCGCTGCCCCAGACCAGAGATGTCAGCTGTTGCCGCGAAAAAAGCACCCCCGGGTTTGTTGCCAAGGTTATCAAAAGTTTCCACTCTTTCGGGCGGACCTGGATATCCTGACCGCCGACGGCTATTTGATGTTTGACTGAATCGATATTGACGTCGCCGAAATTTATTATCTCTTTTTTGGTATCAAAACCAGTAGCTTTCCTTCTGAGCTGGGCTTTCACGCGGGCCAATAGTTCCGCGAAATCAAATGGCTTTGTTACATAATCGTCGGCCCCGGACTTTAGGCCCTCTACTTTATCAGGGCCGGTTCCCAGAGCCGTAATCATTATAATGCGAACATCACTATTTTGGCGCCTCACCTTACGACAGACTGTAAGGCCGTCGATGTTAGGCAAAAGAAGATCGAGCAAGATCAAGTCGGGATTCTCGGCGACCGCTTTATCTAAACCCGAACGACCGTCGCTTGCTGTCGAAACCAAGTAACCTTCGGCTGCCAAGTTGTATTCTAGGACCTCCCGTATCGTCGGATCATCTTCAACAATCAAAATATGACTCATATTACTATTATAATGACGTAGCCTTCAGCCACAAGGTTGGTGCCTACTGGAATGTTGCCGGACTGGGGCGGCAGGCCTTTGGACGTTTACATATTGTTTGCAATTTATTTACTTTTTGTTGACCAAAGGTGGCCGTTGCTTGGGTAGTTTGAAACTATGAAAAGACAGGGACATGAGCTAAGGAGGCCAAGGTGGCAAAAGTTCTCGCGATTTCTCTCATCATACTTTTAAGTGTTGGCATATTTGGCTGTTCAGATGGAAAACCGATCACCCCCGCTGACATGGATGGTTCGGGCAAGGTCGTAAAAATCAATGGCGCCGGATCGACATTTGTCTTTCCGATCATGTCAAAATGGACGGCGCTCTATGATGATGTTGAATCAAAGGTCCGCATCAACTATCAATCAATTGGCAGTGGCGGCGGTATCAGGCAGGTAATAGCCGGTACAGTTGGTTTTGGGGCGACCGATGGACCAATGACTGACGAGCAGCTTGATGAGGCTAAAAAGCCGATTGTGCATATACCCATTGTTATGGGCGCGGTGGTGCCAACTTATAATTTGAAGGTCAAGAAACAACTTAAGTTTTCCGGGGATGTGCTGGCTGATATTTTTCTGGGCAAGATAAAAAAGTGGAATAATCCAAGACTCAAAAAAATTAACCCCGGAGTCGCGCTGCCGGACAAAGAAATCGTTATAGTGCACCGGGCTGACGGCAGCGGTACAACCTACATCTGGGTGGACTATCTGTCTAAGGTGAGTTCTCGATGGCGACAAAAAGTTGGTGTGTCTACATCGGTTAACTGGCCTGTTGGCCTAGGCGGAAAAGGAAATGAGGGTGTCGCCGGTCAGGTAAAGCGGATCCCGGGTGCTCTCGGTTATGTGGAGCTTACATACGCTCTTCAAAACAGAATGCCTTTTGGCAAAGTCAGAAACCTCGCGGGTAAGTTTGTCGGGGCGTCGCCCGCGTCGGTGTCGGAGGCCGGCGCCGGTGATGTTGACGCCCTCCCGGCTGATCTGCGCGTTTCTATCACCAACGCTCCGGGCGACAAAGCCTATCCGATCAGCAGCTTTGTCTGGCTGATCGCCTTTACCGATCAGACCAATGAGAAAGATGGACGAGCGTTGGCTAATTTTGCCTGGTGGGTTCTGGGGGAGGGCCAGAAAGCGGCTGAGCCTCTTGACTACTCCCCTCTTCCTGACGAAGTTGTTGAGTTGGCAAAAGGCAAGGTCAAAGAGATCAAACACAAAGGAATACAACTCTTGGAGGCTGAGTAGTCGTGGAGCCGGCGAGGTAGAGGTTGAATAACGGGAAGAGTCAGGCGCGAACCGCCAAAAATCTAGCTGATCGTCTTTTTTACTTAGCCACGCTTGTATTCGCAGGGTCGATTTTAGTGATTGTGGCGGCAATTGTAGTCCAGCTCATCGTGATGTCCTGGCCGTCACTTGTAAAATTCAACTGGCGATTCATTATCTCCACTGATTGGGACCCGGTTGCCGGTAGGTTTGGGGCTCTGCCCCTGATTTTCGGCACTATCGTCAGTTCAACTATCGCCCTTCTATTGGCTGTGCCCTTGGGGCTGGGGGTCGCTATCTTTTTATCGGAAATAGCGCCGCCTCGGCTTAGGGGACCGGTCAGTTTCTTAGTTGAGCTTTTGGCAGGCATACCCAGCGTTATTTACGGTCTATGGGGTATCTTTGTCTTGGCCCCATGGGTCATGGACCATCTGGCCCCTGTGCTCAACCGGTATTTGGGGTGGTTGCCGCTCTTTCAGGGCAAGTCATACGGTGTCGGAATGCTGACAGCCGGTCTGATATTAGCGGTAATGGTAGTCCCCTTTATAACCTCTCTCTCACGTGAAATCTTAGCTACGGTTCCTCGTGAACAACGCGAAGCGGCTTTAGCGCTTGGGATGACTCGCTGGGAGGTTGTCCGTTACGCGGTTCTGCCATATGGCCGCGTCGGCATCATTGGCGCGATCATCCTGGCTCTGGGGCGCGCTCTCGGCGAGACCATGGCGGTTACTATGGTCATCGGCAACACTCCGAAAATCTCTGCGTCGCTATTTGATCCGGCCTATTCAATGGCTGCTGTCATCGCCAATGAATTTACTGAGGCCTCGGGGCAATTATTCCTTTCCGCGCTGATCGAAGTCGGGTTGGTCTTGTTCTTCGTCACCTTTATTGTTAACGCTCTGGCCCAGGTATTGATCTGGCGCGTCGGGGGCGGCGGGAAGCGGGTGCGATTTTGAACACCTATAAACGACGTCAGTTAATCAGCAATGTCATGCTGGGATTGTCCTTTTTAACGGTGTTTCTGGTTATCGTCCCTCTCATTCTAATAATCGGCTATCTAATCTATCAAGGAATCAGCTCTGTGAGCGTTGATCTCTTTACTCAACTACCTAAACCGGTCGGTGAATCGGGAGGCGGCTTGGCAAACTCGATAGTCGGCACCTTGATGCTCCTGGGCATTGCCTCATTAGTCGGTATTGTGGTGGGGGTCATGGCCGGTATCTATCTGGCAGAATTCGGGAACAACAAGTTTGGTTTCATAGTCAGATTTCTTAGTGAGACGCTAAACTCCACGCCCTCAATCGTTATCGGTATTTTTGCCTACACAATGATCGTCGTGCCTATGCGACGCTTTTCAACTCTGGCCGGCGGGATAGCTCTGGGAATTATCATGATCCCCATAATTACCCGGACGACTGAAGAAATGATACGTCTTGTGCCGAGCACACTCAGGGAGGCAGCTTTGGCTTTAGGAGTAAACAAATGGCGGACTATTTTTAATGTTGTCCTGAAGACCGCCGCCCCTGGTATCTTGACCGGAATTATGCTCTCGCTGGCCCGTGTCGCGGGCGAAACGGCGCCGCTGCTTTTCACAGCGTTTAACAGCAGGTTTTGGAGCCTCTCAATTGATGAACCGATCAGCAGCCTGCCGGTCCAGATATTTACGTATGCCATTTCACCGTATGAAGACTGGCATCGACAAGCGTGGGCCGGCGCTTTAATCTTAATCACTATAGTCATCATCATCGGTCTGGCGGCCCGGGCGCTTGGAGCCAGAAGTTCTATGTCACGAGGGAGTAGGTAATGGCAAAAGAGTTAGTGAAAAACCGGGTCGAGGTCAATAAGCTGTCGGCCTGGTTTGACGAAAATCAGGTGCTTTTCGATATTGACCTCGCGATTCGCGATAAATGTGTTACCGCGATAATCGGCCCGTCCGGATGCGGAAAATCGACTTTCATCCGTTGCGTCAATAGAATGCATGAGACCGTTCCCGGATCCCGGATGACGGGTGAGGTGCTTCTCGATGGTGAGGACATTTACGCGCTGTCGGTTGATCCGGTCTTGATTCGCAAGCGCATAGGCATGGTATTCCAACGTCCGAATCCGTTTCCCACAATGTCGGTGTATGATAATGTGGCGGCCGGGTTTAAGCTTAACGGCATTAAACGTCGCGCCGATATGGATGACATTGTCGAGAAGAGTTTGCGGCAGGCGGCCTTATGGAAACAAGTCAAGGACCGCCTCGGCCAACCGGGGGCCAGTCTTTCCGGAGGCCAGCAACAACGGCTCTGCATTGCCCGGGCGCTCGCGGTTGAGCCGGAAGTTTTGCTCATGGATGAACCGTGCTCGGCTCTTGATCCGGCCGCGACACAGCGGATCGAGGATCTGCTCGTGGAATTGCAGAAGAACTACGCGATTGTCATCGTCACTCACAACATGCAACAAGCGGCTCGTATTTCAGAACACACCGGTTTCTTTCTTGAGGGTCTGCTGGTAGAGTTTGGAGCAACAAGTGATATTTTTACTAACCCAAAAGATAAACGAACAGAAGACTATATAACGGGGCGGTTTGGTTAAATGAGAGAAAGCTTTCGGCATGAACTCAAAGATCTGCGACTGGACACTATACGCTTAGGGGAATTTGTGGCGCAAGCTGTGCAGCGGGTGACAGTTGCTCTTGCGGAAGCAGATACTGATGTGGCCGCGAGCGTCATCGAAGCCGACAAAACCATAGATTCTTTATATCTAGATATTGAAACTCGTTCTTATGAGCTGATCGCGGTGCAGCAGCCGGTTGCCAGGGACTTGAGGTTAATACTTGCTGTTCTACGTGTCATCCAAGATCTTGAGAGATCAGGGGATCTGGCGAAAAACATCGCCGACATGGTCAGCAGTGACATCGAAATCGTCAAACTAAAACCGATCTCCGAAATTATGGGGCGCATGGGAGTGTCGGCCAGAGGGATGCTCGTGACTGCCATGGAAGCTTTTGAGACACAGGATCGAGCGATGGCCGCCAAACTCGATACCAAAGATAATCAAATTGACGATCTTTACCGGCAGCTTATAAAAGAATTGTTCCGGCTTGAAAAGGAGAGCTCTTTGGAGCTGGCAGTTAGCATGGCTCTAACGGGACGCTATTTTGAGCGGATAGCTGACCACGCCGTTAATATTGCTATTTGGGTCAATTACTTGGCCACAGGCAACATACCCAGCTAAATGCGGGGACACCATACCTATTTATTTGCGAAAGATACAAAATAAATAGGTATGGTGTCCCCGTATTAATAGGAATAATTTGGTTATTTCATCCCGCAATTGGTAATACTCTCTTTTATGAGAGAAGGAATAGCACGAGTGGTGCCCTGGTTCAAATCCAAGCGTGAACAGCAGCTAAAATTGGTAGAGGAACCGGGTTTGGGGATCTTTCGAGAAAATCCAAAGTTTCTGGCGTTGATGTCGGTTGGCTTCATATTCGGTTTTGGTTTCTTGATTGCCGCCGGGTACTTCATATGGAAGCTAGTTAGGAGTCGCCAACACGCGGAAATAGCTGACGAATCGGCTCCGGCGGATGAACTAGTTCCCTAATTGTCTCCCCAATTAAGACCGGCTCTAGATTCCTGCTTTCGCAGGAATGACATTTATTTTGTCATTTCGCACTTGATGCTGAATCTTCGCATATAACGGTTTTCGCTTTTGTTTTGTCTCTTCGCTTTTCCCTATTGGCTCTTGACTTGTCTCTCCTAATTTTCTGCTCACGCTCGTCCCCTTGACTTGTCTCTTTGCTTTCCCTTATTGGTTCTTGTCGTCCCTCCTCACCGCCCTGTTTAAGCAGGTTTGACCGGCTAAGTGGCAGGCTGTAATATCAGGCTCAAGCATAGAGGGGCATACCTTTGACAGAAACTATCTTAGTTGGCATAGCGCTTATCATTGTGGCTGGAATCGGGGCCCAGTGGTTGGCCTGGCGGTTGAAAATACCATCAATTCTTATCCTTTTAATCATTGGTTTTCTGCTCGGACCCGGGCTGAATTTAATCGACGTCGATGCTATTTTCGGCGCGATGTTGTTTCCGGTTGTCTCGATTTCAGTGGCTATTATCTTGTTCGAGGGGGGCCTGAGTTTAAATGTCCGGGAACTGTCAAAAGTTGGTCACACGGTCTTAGGGCTTGTCAGCGTGGGCGCGCTTATTACATGGGCCCTGGGCTCTGCAGCCGCCTATTACTTGCTCGAACTTGAGCTCGGGCTTTCTGTCCTTTTAGGGGCCATTGTGGTCTTGACAGGCCCTACTGTCACCGGTCCGCTGCTCAGACATATCCGTCCTATAAGGAAGCTCAATACGATCCTAAAATGGGAGGGTATTGTTATTGATCCATTCGGGGCTATGCTCGCGGTGCTCGTTTTTGAAGCGCTTTTGGCCGGAGAGGTGCAAAGCCTAACGAGTGTGGCGTCGGTATTTGTTTTGAAGACAATTTTGGTCGGCGGTGTTGTCGGGGCGCTGTCGGCGGCAATTCTTACGCTTTTTCTTAAGTATTACTGGATACCTGACTTTTTGCAGAACCCAGTCTCATTTATGGGGGTGATTGCCGCTTTCGTAGTTGCAAATTTACTTCACTCTGAATCCGGACTTTTAGCTGTGACGGTAATGGGTGCCACTCTGGCTAGTCAGAGAGTGGTTTCCATAGACCATATCGTCGAGTTTAAGGAAAATCTCAGGGTACTTTTGATTTCCGGGATATTCATCTTGCTCGCGGCCAGGCTTCGGCCCGCTGATTTGGCGCAGATAAATCTGCGAAGCCTGGCTTTTCTGGGTGTACTGATATTTATAGCGAGACCGCTCGCTGTGTTCTTGGTTACGTTAGGGAGGGGATTTTCCTGGCGTGAACGTCTCTTTTTGTCCTGGATGGCTCCGAGGGGAATTGTAGCGGCTTCGGTGGCATCGGTTTTCGCGATAGAGCTTGTAGCTGCCGGCTATAGCGAGGCTGAAAGACTAGTGCCGCTGACTTTTATAACTATCGTCGGTACGGTTGCAATCTATAGTCTAACCGCGTCCTGGGTAGCGCGCAGGCTGAAGGTCGCGCAACCAAATCCCCAAGGGCTTTTGATCGTCGGGGCTCAACCTTGGGCTCAAGCGATTGGCGCGGCTGTTCAAGCTCAAGGCTTTGAGGTGATGTTGGTCGATAGCAACAGAGAGAACGCGATGGCCGCGCGGATGTCGGGGCTCTCAACTTATGTCGGCAACGTGCTCTCAGAGAAGGCGGTCAACGAAATCGAGCTGGGAGGGATAGGCAGACTACTGGCCACAACGGCTAATGATGAGATCAATTCTCTGGCGGCGCTACATTTCAAACCCATTCTTGGTCGCGCAAACGTCTACCAATTGCCGCCGACGGAAGATCGCAAGGAAAAGGAGCAGGTTTCACGGAACTTGCAGGGCCGCTCTCTATTTTCCGATCAGGCTACCTTCCTCTATATGGCCGAAAGATTCGCGAACGGGGCGGTTATCAAAACAAATCACTTGACAGATGAGTTCGACTTCAAGGCCTTTCAGGGCATGTATGGAAAAGACGCCACTCCGCTTTTCTTGATTGATGGCGGGACTGAGCTGACAGTCATCAGCCCCGATCGCTCCATACATCCTCTCCCGGGCCAGCAGCTCATAAGCCTGGTTGATCCTGTTGATGAGCGCCTTCAATCGAAACAATCCTCAAAGATGGGGGCCGACTAAGTTGATAGTTGTAGCTTGAGAATCAGCGCCGACCGTATTCTTGGTCTATCAGCTCACCAATTTCTTCGGCATTTTTGCCTTCGCTGACCCACTTTTTAACAGACAAAACTTCATCTACGCAGAGACGGCAGCCGGCTCCATGCTCCGCGTATACTATTTTGCCATCGGATTTACGTTCTGATATAAAACAACCAAGCAGACTCTTGTGCCCGCATGCGCAATAACATGTAGCGGCTTCCAGCGAGGGCTGGTTCTTTTCATTTGAGGCAAAACGATACGCTTTCCTCGTGTCTAAGGTGGTCTCTCTGATGAACTCGGGGAAAACACCCTCGGCGAAAGGCTTAATGTCTTGGCTCTGTCGGCTGATTGGCTCCGTGTTCTCTTTGGAAGTTGAGTAGTCGTCATACTCAGTGACGGCCACCCAAACCAATATGATCAAGCCGGCGCTCACCAGAAAAATGCCTATAAAAGTCTTAAAAAGAGATGTCTGTTTATCTTCCGGCATACTAAATGTCCTCTTGCCACAGGGCTTTATTCATTCTAACACCATAGATATTTTTTGCGAAGATTCAGGCGGAGCGGGGCGAGGGATTAGTATGCAAATCCTTTATTCGTAAAGAGATTGGTACAGGTTTTTACGATTTCAGCGTCATACAGGTCTTCGCTGTGGTCTGATATTTCTTTTAAAGCTACATCGATGCCATGCCCGCCTCTATACGGTCGACGCGAAGCCATGGCCTCAACTACATCCGACACGGCTAGTATTTTGGCTTCCAGAGAAATCTTGTTTCCCCTCACGCCGCTCGGGTATCCGGATCCGTCAAGTCTTTCATGATGCTGAAGGACGATGTCGGCGATCGGCCAGGGAAAGTCGATTTCCCGCAGTATTTCGTATCCCGCCAGAACATGTTGCTGGACAATCTCATATTCTAGATTACTGATTTTCCCCGGTTTGCTCAATATCTCGGCTGGAATCTTGATTTTTCCGATATCGTGAAGCTGACCGGCTATAGTGATGGCGTCAATTTTGTCATCGTCAAAACTCATCTCACGCGCTATGGCAGCCGCGAGTTTCGCCACGCGTCGTTGGTGGGCGGCCGTATACGGGTCTCTCAAGCTGACCGTTGAGGCCAGGGCTTTAACAATGCTGGTTAGCGTCTTCTGCAAGCGCTGCCAGCTGCCGGCGAGTTCTTCTTCAGCCTGTTTGCGGTCGGTTATGTCTCTTGACAGGCGGATAATTGACACAGGTTGGCCATGATCATCTTTTTGAGCTTTGAGGATGCTCTCAAACCACCGAACTCCGTCAGTTGTTTTACTCTCATATTCCATCTTGACGGTGCGTCCGCTCTTAGCCTCTTCCAGCGCTTCTGTGACCAGTCCCTGGTAGGCGGGCTCCGCCAGCGCGGTGGCACTCATGCCTTTCACCTCATCTTCGTTGAGATGATGCATTTTCAACCCGACCGGGCTCATATAGAGGAAGTTGCCGTCAACGTCAATCTTGCATATGCATTCGGCCGATGTCTCAACCAGCAATCTAAATTCCCGCTCGCTTTCCATGAGCGCGGTCTCTATTTTTTTTCGCTCCGTAATATCTCTGGCGACTCCGATCGTAGATATGAGATTTCCTTCACTATCAAGAACAGTCGACATGCTCAGTTCACCCGGGAATGAGCTCCCGTCTTTCCTAAGCAAGACGACTTCCGTGTTTTTGATCTCTTTACTAATATTTATTGCCAGGAGATCCAGGCTTTCAGGCGTGATCAGAGAAACGGAATCCAGGCCAATCATATCACCGGGTTTTTTAAACCCGTGAAGGGAGGCAGCTGCTTGGTTACAGAATGTGATTCTTCTCTGTTTGTCCGCCTGTATTATTGAGTCAGGCGTCGTATCCAGCAGAGCTTGATAAATTAGTTGTCCTTGAAATATGGCTTCTTCCGCCTTTTTTCTATCAGTGATGTCTGTGACAAGACCAAGCGCTCCCTGAAACTTACCGTCACTGTCTGTCATCGGTGTAGTGGAAACAATGGCCCAGACATCAGAGCCATTTTTATGTTGGAACCGAAAATCATGTTTCTCGATGATGCCTTGCTCCCGCCGTTTATAATATCTCTGGGCTTCTTTTTTCGCGTCCGCGTCCATAAAGTTGAAAAGGGGTTTTTCAATCATTTCTTCTTGCTTGTAACCGAGCATTTGCGCTATTTGTGGATTGACAAAAGTTGTTATACCTTTTCCATCCAGGACCCAGATGCCTTCTTGCGCGATGTCGATAATATTGCGCGACCATCTCTCGCTCTTTTCCAGGTCCTCAAGCATCTCTTTTTGTCTTGTCCTGTCCCTTATGATCGCGGTGAAGTATCTTCTGTCGTCTGATTCCCACGTAGCGAGTGAGAGTCCAATTGGGAATTCCCGCCCGGATTTGGTTATTCCCGCCAGCTCCAGCGTCTTGCCGATAGCTCGTTTTTTTCCGGTGGTAAGTACTCTTTTCACGCCGGCCCTATGGGTCGCGCGATAACGCTTGGGCATCAGTAGTGTGACATTTTTGCCAAGCAGCTCACCGCGATCGTATTCAAACATACGCTCGGCGGCCGGGTTAATAAAGTTGATCTCAAGTTTGTCATCGGCAGAGAATATCGCGTCCACGGCAGTATTTGTGATCGAATAGAGATGATCTTTTGCCGGGAGCGTGCTGTCGACAGGCACAGGTTTTAGCTTCCTGAGGGGCTCGCCCAACAGTCATCACCCATTCTCCTATTAAATAATTAAGATTCCCTAAAAGTATGCGCAAATAATAGTCAAGATAAACAAAAGAACGGGCCGCCATGGGCTGATTTCACAGATTGATGGGTAAATACGTGAGAATACTAATGAGGATGTGATCTGTGTGGAGCTCGGCATAATCGGACTGGGGAAGATGGGCGGCAACCTCGCGCTGCAATGTGTAAGCAAAGATATCAGAGTGGTCGGAAAGACAAAAACCTCGCGGCCTGATCTGGTATCAGCCGGTGTGAATATCGAGGTGGGGTACGGTGATTTTGTTGGATTTCTAAAAACTCCGAGAGTTATATATCTGTCACTGCCGGCAGGCGAAACCGTTGACAAGGTTATCGAAGAGCTTGTCCCTCATCTTGATCATGGCGATGTCATTATGGATGGAGGAAACTCTTACTACAGAGACTCGATTAGGCGCGAACGAGAAGTGACAAGCCGGGGCATTCACTATGTTGATTGCGGTACAAGCGGAGGCCTGGAGGGAGCCCGCTCGGGCGCTTGTTTTATGATCGGCGGAACAGACGAGGCAGCTATGCTTTGCGAGCCCGTCTTGAAAGCGCTCGCGGTTGAAGGCGGCTTTGTCCATACGGGTAAGCCCGGAAGCGGTCATTTTGTGAAGCTCGTCCACAATGGCATTGAGTTTGGCATGCTCCAAGCCATTGGTGAGGGTGTTGAGCTCATGAAGCACAGTGATTTCCACCTCAACCTGCATGACATCTTTCGCAATTGGTCTAACGGGTCCGTTATCCGGAGTTGGCTTGTTGAGTTGATGGCAGGGGGATTGGAAGAAGTACACGACTTGAACGCGGTCCCCGCGTATATAGAGGACACTGGAGAAGTAAATTGGCTAGTGCAAGAGGCGATCGACCGGGAGATCCCAATTCCCGTAATCACTCAATCGGTCATCGAGCTTTTTAGGTCGCGCCGGCGGGAAAGCGATGCTTACCGGGCGATTGCCATGATGCGCCACGGCTTCGGCGGACATCCTTTCGGTAAAGATGAAAGTATCGCCAAAGAAAGAAAAACGAGCAAAGCCGCTTAAATAGGGACAGCGACCATTTATACCAGGGGTTTCTTTGCTAACAATGCGCAAATAGCCCCTATTTAACTAGCCCCGAGTTTTAGAACCATCCGGCGGCCGAAAAACAAAACAATCGGGACGAGCGCGGCACAAATAGCAAACCCGATAGCTAATTCAAAAGCGACCTGGCCAAGGGTTGAGTCATTGATTGCGACCTCATAGACGGGTGAGAGAAAATAATAGGTTGGAAAAATCTTTGCTATCCACTGTGGAAGACCCGGCCAGATAAAAAAGATAACCGGGGCCACCAACACAATGCCTATCGATTTTATGAAAGTAAAGAGGGTGTTGGCGTCTTTCGCCACTGAGCCAAGTATCAAGCCAAATTCAGCCGACATCAGCGATGCGAGGAAAAGCACGACTAAAAGCGCGCCGGGATTGACCCCGAACGCGTTGTTCAGAATCAGCGTCATTACCCCTGTTGCCATGGCGAGAATAATTCCCAGCCCCGCTTTTCCCGCCAAGAAATCGGGCATCTGCACTGGTGTAACCAGGACAGCGTCGATCGTCTTTTTCTCTCTTTCCTCAACTAAGCTGGCTGCCGGTATAAATAAACCGGCGATAAGAACAGCGTACATAACGAGCATAGGCAATAGGCGGGATGTGAGCGGAACCAATGGCCCACCCGTGGTTTGCAGCTCGACCGTGACCGGGGCGACTGAACCTTCAAGCTCTCGGATCATGTCAAATGTCGTCACAGCCAGAATTATGCGGTTGGAAGCCAAGCTTTCGCCGCCGATGAAAAAGTTAAGCTTGGGGCGTTTGCCCGCCTGCACATCGCTATCGAACCCTTTTTGCAGCACCAAACCGGCGTCATAATCATTGGCCCTGACCCCATCTTTTAGTTGTTTGGCTGAATCTAGAGTTGTCACATCAACTCCAGATAACTTCCGGGCTTTCTCGCTAATCTCCGAGCTTCCTTTATCAACTATGGCGAGCCGGGGCACGGGTTCGAACAAACTGCCGAAGACAACATTGATAATAAAGGTCAGTGCTACTGGAAAGAGAATGGCGTAAAAGAAAATAGGGGACCGAGGCCCCAATTTAAGGTCTTTGCCCATTACCTTAAGGGCGCGTGTCAGGCTCATAATGACTCAACCTTTCTTTTAAGCACGAAGGCACCGATGGCGAAAAGAGTGACACACCAACCCAAGAGTGCCGCTATATCCGGCAGGATATCACTCCAACCTTCTCCATACGTGGCGACGCCGACAATTGATTGAACCAATCCGTAAGATGGGATCAATTTCACCCAGAAAGAGGCTGTGCCGGGGAAGAATATGGCGATCGGCGGGATCATCAGCGGTACCATGAAGAGCATACTATAAAATAAAATACCGAGAAAATCCTTGCCTGAAGCCCCCGCGATAAAGCCCAGGCTCGTAACCAGCAACGCTCCAAGAAGTAACACTGTGCCTAAAATGAGAGGATTGTTGCCAAAAGAGCGGATTAACAACATCAGCAGAGCGGCTTCTGAGAAAGCCACAGCCGTTCCGACCAGTCCCTTGGCCGCCAGGAAGTCAAATATTCTCGCGGGAGTCACCAGGACAGCTGTGACAGTTTTGCTCTGAATCTCACCAGCTATTAGGGTAGCGAGCGCAAATGTTTCCATAATAAGGACAAAGAAAGCGTAGAGTGGCTTTGTTTTATCTCGGAGAGAGACTTGATTGCCGGCTCTATCATTGCCCAAGATGATTGTCTTCTCATCCGGCTCGGTGACCGGCAACTTTTGGCCCGACAATGAATAAGCCATCTCTTTTACAACGCCCGACATGGCCCGACGAATTTCTTTGGGAATCGATGAGTCAACAAGCACTTTAACAGTTGTCTTTTTACCCGTGGTCACATCGGCGAGAAAGTTCTTGGGGAAAGAAAGACCAATCTGGAGCTGTTCCTTTGGCTTCTTCTTGGTAAGCCCTAAGGCTTTGTCGAGTTCTTTTCGCGTGTCGAAAAGCTTAATCTTAATACTTTCTTCTTCTTGCTGATCAAATTCTTTGAATATTTTTTCCATCCCGGTTTGGTGGACGCCGATAGTGATAGTCTCATTGACGGTCGTGGGCAGAAGCCAGTAAATGGCCACGTAAAACACAATACCAATGGTGGTTACGATCATAAAAAACTTGTCACGGCTAAACTCTTTCAAGTCTTTCTTAAAGATTGACCAGATGATTGAGGCATGTGATGGTTGTTTGCTCATCCTTCAAGACCTCTCCCCGTGAGCTCAATGAAGATGTTTTCGAGTGTGGCCTCCTCAGTATGGATGGTCAACAGATCTTTAGATGCCACCGCTGTCTTGACACGTTCTCCGGCGTCTTTTTCATCAAACGCTATCGTTTCTTCGTGAACGCCCCCTGTTTCGCGCAGCCTGATTTTGATAGCCCGTTTGCCGAATTCAAGTTTCAGGTTCTCCGGCGTGTCAGTAGCCGCAATTTTGCCCTCATTTATGAAAGCCACACGGTCGGATAACTTATCCGCTTCGTCCATGTCATGCGTTGTAAGCAGAACCGCGGCCCCGCGCTTGGCTTCCTTGACAATAAGCTTTCTAATTGTTTGAGCTGAGACCGGGTCAAGGCCGTCTGTAGGTTCATCAAGAAAGAGCACTTTTGGCGTGTTGATCAGGCAGCGGGCGACCATGAGCCGTTGTCTCATGCCTTTGGAAAAATCTTTCGGGCGGTCATCAATCTTATCTGCCAGGCCAACTTGGGCCAAGCGTTCTTGAATGTCCAAATCTTTGATACCAAAAAGACTGGCGTAAAACCGCAGATTCTCGCGCGCGGACATGTTCAGGTAAAGGTTTTTTTCCTCGAAACAAACACCAATTTCGGCCTGGACTTCAACCCGGTCTTTGACAATGTTCTTCCCAAGTACATGAATCTCTCCGGCGCTGGGGTTGAGTTGGCCGGTGAGCATTTTGATCGTAGTTGATTTGCCGGCGCCGTTCGGGCCTAAGAAGCCTAGTATCTCACCCGGGGCGACCTCGAAACTGATGTTGTCGACAGCCGGCATTTTTCCGTACGAGAAACTGATTCCTTCTACACTAATGGCTTTATCTGTCATTTTGCCCCCTGTTTCACTCAGTGATCTGTCAAAGTCGGCATTTCTTAGACTCACCATATAGAAAGTTTTATTAGTAATTATAGAACTTACCCTATTATGATTTAAAGAAGCGTTTGTTAAATAAAACAACCCCTGTCCTCAATGAGGCCCACGGGTTGTTTTATTTTTTATTATGCTCAGTCGTCTTAGCTCTCGTCTTGATCTTTCTTCTTGCGTCCGAAAATAAGGAAACCGCCTATGGCACCGGCGCCAAGTATCGCTATCGCACCGTATAAAAGAGCTGAAGATCCAGCCTCTTCCGTGTCGCTGTCATCGACATCTGAAGCTTCCCCCGCCGTACCCTCCTGGTCCTCAAGTTCTTCAACTTTTGTTCCGGATATATCTCCGTCGTCAGCGTCATTGGCGCTTGTGTCCGCGGCTTCGGTGTTCTTAATTTGATCATCGATATCCGCCGTGCCGTCTTCCTGACCTACATCCGCGCTGGCGATAGCCGGCCTGCACGAGTCTTTGGTCGGACAATCGCTTGAGCAACCCTTTTCATCATTGCACGGAGCCTCGCACTGGCATTTGTTGTCTATACAGACACAGGTTCCCCCTGTATCGCAAGGGCAGTTATTGTCTGCGCAAGCGGTACCTCCGCAGGTCGCTTCGTCGCCGCAGCTCCCCCCGCAAGGGGCGGCCAGAGCAAATTGGGTGGGCATCATGATTAAACTTATGGTCAGGATCAGAAAAAGCAAGAGAAAACGTCGCATTTTACCTCCATATCGTTAGTGACGGTTAAAGCGAAACTTTTCAATCACCTCCCCGCATTTTAATGGCTTTATTAAAATCATACAGGGGTTAATAAATCAACGCTTAGAGACCTATTTAGATATGGGTCTTATCTGGAGTCGCATTGATGTCCAGGTAAAGACCGATAGCTTGTTTAGCGCCGGCAAACTTCTATCGCTACGCGGGCAATCATTCGGGCTTCATCGGGCGGACAAAACTTTGGTCTTGAAAAGAGCGAGTACAAGGGAAAGAATAACTATGTAAGCAAAGGGGGGATCAAACATGAGTGACCAGGTATGCGGTTGTGGCTCGGGAAAGAAGGCTAGTGAGTGTTGTGCGCCTTGTAGTTGCGGGTCCGGGAAGGCCGCCAAAGATTGTTGTGCCGGCTAAAGGGCTGAGTGAAAAAGGGCGCCGCTCATGCGGCGCCCTTTTAATGTTTTTCGCTAAGTTTCGCTGTCCCGTGTGAACAGGCTTATAATACCACCGCCAAGCAGACCGCCGGTGATCGGTCCGAGTATATATATCCAGAAACCTTGCTGCGGTCCCGGGATTGCGATCTGACCCCAGCCGGCAAAATAACTTACAAGCCTGGGCCCAAAGTCCCTCGCCGGGTTCAGCCCTGCTTGCGTGAGTGGGGCCACAACGCTGATGATAATGGCAATAGCCGCTCCCACCAGCAGTGGTTGTAGCCAAGATGGTAGTGCTGCACGGGTTACGCTGAAAATTACCATGACCAAGAAAGCCGCACCAAGAGCTTCGCCCAGGAAGGCATGGCTTATACCTGTTTGCCCAAAGATATAACTTGCTTGACCATCAAGCGCCGGGTTAGGAAAGTAATCTCCGAACATCATGGCCGAGAGCTGGCTGCCGCTCTGGCCTCGTATCAATCCCGAAGCAGATTCAAATCTCTTGATGGCCTGGCCAAATATGGCGAAAATTAAAGAACCAGCCAATATCGCGCCGAGCAACTGTGAGGCGATGTAAAATAACGCTCGTTTTGCTGTGACCGTTTTGCGCCAGAAGAGAAACGCCAGGGTAACTGCGGGGTTAAGGTGGGCTCCACTTAAGTGGGAGCTGAGGTACATTCCAAGCGCCACGGCAATGCCCCAGACCATCGCGACTTGCCAGAGCCCCATTAGCGCTTTTGCCAGCACCGCCGTGGCGATAGCGCCGCAGCCAAAGAAGACGAGAGTAAACGTCCCCAATACCTCTCCGACAAATATTTTTGACAAAGGCCTCAATGTGGCGGCGTCGCTTTCTGTGAGTTCTCTATTTCCGGCCATCATGACAAGAGGTTGAGATAGGCTAATTCGTCTTAGTCGTCACATTTATACCCAGAATGGTCTTGTCGTTGTTTCTGGTAATAGCGATAACAACTGACATATCGCCTTTCCTCGTGCTCAACGCTATGCTTTTGTCGGTGTCAAACCGGTTTTCGATATCAAAACCGTTCTTTGCCAACTCCTTCTCGTAAAACTCTCCCACATCTTTGAGGCTGTCATCTGTTTCAAGCGTGACTACTATCAATTCCGCCTTATCAGCTTTGTTCGTGTTGGTCGCTATAACTTTGGCGTTCTTGTAGACAGGCACATTACTGGGGAAATTATCAGGCATCTTGAGGTTCTCGCCGACTTCGGCGCGCCCCTCGCTTTTTTCATTCTTATAATTATAGGTGCCTGTTTTCTTGTCTGCCGTTTTCTTGCATCCGGACAGAAGTATCGCGCTCACCAAGATCAGAATACCCACAGCTAGAACCATTACCCATGTTTTTCTCACGCTAGCTCCTCCTGCTCCGATGTTTTTCAGATACTTATTATAGACTAAGCTTCTTTCGCTCGCTTAAGAATGCGGCCACGAATCAAGGCTGCGACACGTGTCCGCCGAAGTTGACATGGTTCTACATTTCCGAATGGACAACAGGTGGCGAGACATAGCCGAGAATCGAGAGCCCGATTAAGGCCGCTACCAACACCCCGAAAATAATCATGACGGCGCGCCGTTTACCAGGACGACCTTCCGGCGAGCGATCAATCAACGGCAGGCTTGCCAGCACCCCGAATACTGCGATGACTCCATACAATACTCCCGCCAAGCCAATTTGGTTTTCTAAGGCGTAGATCCACAGAAATAACCACGGCGGTTTGATCCCCGTCTCCATATTGACGGGAGGCGCCGCAATCGGAGGTCTAAAAAGCAGTGCTAAAATCATTATAAAGGCGGTGGCGGCCAAACCTGTCTTCAGCAGTAATTTTATATGGTGTTTATAACTAGAGGTCTTGTTCTGCTCCGAAGTCGATTGCCATGGTATCGGAGATATCTTCAGGACTTTTATCAAGTAAAAATGAACAACGAGTAAAACGACGATTGCCAAGGGAATTATGCTTATATGCAACGCGTATATACGGGAAAGAATATGAGTGCTCGGCGTTAACGCGGCATCAAAAACTTGACCGAAAAACCCCAGCATGCCTGAGATAGCGACCAAATGGATCAGGGCCTCGAAGCCCTCTTGGTCCCACTTAACAATGGTGCCGGTCGCGACCATTGAAAAAGTGAGAAGCAGCAGCAAGAGGCCGATGTAATAAGTGAACTCCCGCGGTTTCTTGTAAGACCCGGTTATAATGATCCGGCCCAGATGGACCAGGACCAATGCGAACATGACAAACGCGGCCCAATGATGAATACCCCTGACAAACCAGCCCAGCGTCGCTTTTTCCCCGATATATCTGATGCTCTCATGCGCGGTGTCGACTGCGGGGTTGTAAAGCTGGGTCATGAGGGCTCCACTGACAATCAATAACAAGAAAGCGATAAAGGCCGTGCCGCCCAGCGCGTATAAGAGAGTATTGGCGTTTTTGGGAATTGTATAATCCAGGGCGCTCAAGCCCAGACGGGTCTCGAAAAACCCGGCTTCGTCTTTTTCCTCGTCAGTCAGTGGTTTAACCGGCTTCAGACGCCGGGGCCTGTCCTTTTTATACGGTTTTTTTCTGCGTTTGCGCGGTGAAGGTTCTGTCAACTAGGCACACATCCTTTCTAGAGCAAAATGATAGCCAATATGAAGAGTACAGATACAGCCACGACAAGCCCCAGCGCTACAAAATATCCGGATTGGGCCGGGGTGTTGAGCTTATATGATTCAGCTGGATCCTTGTCATGATCCGCCATGTCTTCTTTTTTTTCAGAGTCTGTCGGCGCTTTTTTCGTGGACTTTTCGCGTGCTTTCTTCTTTTCAGCTTCAGTGTCTTTGGACTCCTGGTCCGGAGTTTCTTCCGGGGCCGGCTCTTCTACCTGTCCCGGTCCGGGCTCCGGCTTCGTCAAGTCGGGATGATCCTCTCCGGTATGGGCTGATGCGCCGGAGACAACTACGACGAACACTACTGCTATTAGCAGCACAACTCGCGAGATTCTAAGTGACACGCGTTCCACCATCTTTCTTTGACGAAAGGCCAATTTAAGCTTATATACCCGAGATCAAAGGATTACTCGCGTCTTTTCTTTAAGTGTTTTCAGATCGTTAGCCTTAATCATCTCATCTGATACCGTATACAGCGTGTTGTCGATACGAAGCACGCGCTTAACGGCGCCCCCGCTTGAATAATCGCGATCATCGTCGACGGTCCGGCGGTGCGTGATCTTGGCCCGGAGCTTTAGACCGGTGTTTAGGTCGATATCGTAAACGTAAGCGCCCTGGAACGTGAATTTTCCGTAGGCCGCCGGTTCCTCGGGGGCGATACCGGTTGTCGGCCCGCCTTCTATCTCCATGACTGTTATCGGAAAAGCCAGCAAGTTCCGGTCCTTATCGAACAGCAGGGCCTTATGGTTGCGCAAGAGCTCAGACTCTGTTCCCCGGTCGCCAATGATAGTCTTAAATTTCTCAACAGGACGCTCGACATTACTCACGTCGAAGACGGCAATTTTCATACCCTGATAGTAGGCGAAATCCGACTCCGGCATACCCGGTGAAGACTCGGCTCCAACGGCGTCTTTGCCGAAACCGATGATATGGTTTTCATCGTATATGTGCAGGTAGTCACTGTAACCGGGTATTTTCAGCTCTCCTTGGATACGGGGGTTGGAGGGGTCCTTAAGGTCAATGACGAAGAGAGGGTCAACTTTCTTAAAAGTTACCATGTAGGCCCGCTCGCCCATGAAGCGAACCGAATAAATGCTTTCACCGGGAGCGATGTCAGTGATCTTGCCGGCTATTTCCAGGTCGCTGTCGAGGACAAAAAGGTTGTTTTCTGTAGACATGCCATCGCTGGGCTCAAGCCGTTGTTCGGTCGTGGCTATTCTAAAGTAACCGCTATGCTCGTCCATAGAAAACTGGTTTAGTATTGTCCCCGGAACTTCGCCCTGGCTCATAAAAACTGTTTCACCGTCATTTAGGGCAAATCTATAGACGCCTGTGTTTGTGCCTCCCGTGGGTGACGGCCCTGGTTTGGCTGCCGCGACATACAAGTTCTTCTGTGAGGCGTAAACGTTTTGTCCAGCCCCGAGATATGTATTGACCTTCATTTCCCGGTCCGGCTCGTCCAAGTTAAATCCAGCTACGAGAAGATAGTTCGGTTGAGATGGTTGTGGAAAATAGCGGATCTGCGAGAAGCCGACTCGCTTGTATTCATCAGACTGGGCTGAATCATGGTAGATTGGCGTAGCATTTTGTTTATCTTTGGTCTCCTCCATGATCGTGTAGTAATCAAGGTCTTTGTTGGCGACCAAATAAACGGCCGAGCCGATCTTGCGTGAAGTGAGGTATGAGCCCTCAATTTCAACCTCACGCGTTTTTCTGGGATTGGCTTTATCGCTAGTATCAAAAACCAGGGCCTTGACCATGGTCTGAGTGTTCATTTGTCGGAGTTGTTCGTTTTCCGACACTCCGGGTTCAGGCGCTTTTAGCTCAATTGGCCCGGACGCTTGGCCAATTACGATAACGTAATTTTTATCGACATAGATTTCTTGGGGTCGGAATTCTCCCGAGCTAAACGGGATCTCCCCGACCACCTTCATACGATCGGTCGGCGTGGCCAGAACTATGCTTAATTTGCTCTCGGATATTTTATAGATGTACTTACCGTCTGTCTTGACGATATCGGCCTCATCAACTCCCTGAACTTGCACATTAGTTTTGGAGTAGTCTGACGGCCCTGAGGCTGAGTCGGCGGAGCGCTCGCTGTTGCTCGGGGCCGAATCCATAAGTGCTTCAGGTCTACCGGTCAACATCTTCTGATAACCACGATACTTTATTTCGCTATCCTTAAGCAGACTCTTAAGCTTGCTAAAAGAGCCGACAACCGGCAGTTTGACGGATTTTTTAGCCGGGGTCGTGTCTGACCCGATAACCGGCACGAAGGCAATTCCCATCATAATGAGCAAAGTAATTACTAAATGGACGATAAGACCTGAACCGCGTTGTTCCATCTCAACCTCTTTCTGTTGTGTTTATCTTGCGTTCAACCATAAGACGGAATGATGTCAGGATTTGTTCCGAAAATCTATGACTTTACCTAATCACAGTAGTTCATTGCTCAACGGAGCGCTAGAGGATACAAGGGTATGCTAATCTAGAAGATAAGTTGCTTGTTCGCGAAATTTGCGGGTAAAAATGAAGTTAACATTCTGTTGGGAAAGTTAGTCGCATTCCGTAGTGTTAAGGGGCGCTATTGGCTCAAGTTTCAGTTAAAAGCATTACACGAAATTACATCTTAGCGCTATCGATTATAGCCGTCCTCATTCTGCTGGCCCTTTTTCTGCTGCGCGCGATTATCGGTACAGAAGAGACGAGCGCGGCCGCCATCAATATCAGCGGGCGGCAAAGAATGTTGTCGCAGCGGATCGCTCTATACTCATTGCGTCTGGTAATCGCGGATGACGATATATCCAAACGCAAACTATTGCGCCGAGAGCTTCGCAAAGCAATCGCGGAGATGCACAAGGCGCATGAGGGGTTGAATCGCGGTGACATCAGCCAGGGTTTGCCGGAGCCGTCCGAGGCCATCAAAGCCATCTATTTTGGGTCAGACGTGAACTTGAACAAGCAGATTCGAGACTATCTAAAGACGGCCACAAAGTTGGCTGATGCTAAAGATTCCCAGTTGGCGCTCGAGGACAAGAAATTGGCGTTCGTCCTCAGCGCCTCTTCGAACAGGTTGCTTATGTCTTTAGACGGAGCGGTTGAGCAGTATGAAAAGGAGAGCGAATTCACGATCGCCACGTTCCAGATCATCTTATTCGGTATGGCCGGGTTAATTTTGACAGCCTTGCTGGCAGAGTCACTATTAATCTTTCGCCCGATTATTAAGAAGATCAGCCAGGAGGCGCAAGAACTGGAAACGGCTTTCGAGGATGAACTGCAAATTGCTCAGATCTTGCAGCGGAGCCTGGTGCCTAAAGAGATACCGGATATTGAGGGGCTCGCATTGGCCTACTATTATCATTCCGCTACGAGGAGAGCCGAGGTCGGCGGGGACTTTTACGATTTTTTTAAGATAGATGAGGACAACTGGATTTTCGTGGTCGGTGATGTTCAAGGGCACGGCATAGAAGCGGCGGCTGAGACGGCCAGGGTGAAATACCTCTTGCGCGACCGCGTGTTCGGGGGTATTCCCGTGTTGGAGATAATGCCTAGCGTTAACGAGACCCTTGTAAAGCAAAAGGTTGAGAGATTTACCGCCGTCACTTTTATGGCCTATAATGAAAAAACTTCGATTCTAACTGTTGTTAACGCCGCGAACCCATACCCATATGTTTCAAATGGTGACCGATTTTTAGAGATCACCGGCGCTCCTCTCGGGTTATTCGCCAATGAAGAATACCCCCATGTTGACGTTAAGCTCACCGAGGGGGACATGGTCGTGATACATACTGATGGTTTGGTCGAGGCCAGGATAAAGCACAAACTCTACGGGCAAGAGCGAGTTCGTGATTATATCCGTGCAAACAAAGACATGAAGTTGAGGGAATTGCTTCCGAGCCTCGTCGATCAGGCTCGCCAATTCTCAAAAGACAACCTCACTGACGATGTTCTAATCCTTGGGCTGCGAAAATAGCAGCTACTCCCTCATTGTTCCGGTTGCCTCCACTTGCGAAAGTCACTATAATGTACAGGAAATCCAAGGAGGTAATAAATGATTAAAAGCATTTTCAACAGAAAATTATTTGTTCTATGTCTAGCGCTCGTTTTCGTTCTGGGTTTATCAATCTTTAGCTCGGCTTTTGGCTCAATGATAATTCCAGCGAATGAGAAAGCAAAGAATAATGCGAAAGCACCAGAAAAATCTCCAGTAATTAACGAAAACTGGGACCTCGAAAAGGTGGAATTTATCCATTATGCCAAGCCGACTAAGCCACCAGGCAAAGGTAAAAAGCGCGACTCGTGCTATAAACTAATGGGGGTAAAATGGAAAAGCGCGCCTGTGAGCTACGTTATTAATCCAACGAACCCCCAAGGATTGAGCCAAGCCTTTATCACCTCGACGTTCTCCAAAGCGGCTGAAACATGGGATAATGCTACCTCGACAGAACTCTTTGATGACAATTACTCGGTGGACACAAGCGCTACATACGGGGTTTATGATCTAAAAAACAGCATCGTGTTTGGTGATTATCCGGACAGCAATGTCATCGCTGTTACTTCTGTCTGGTACACGCGCAGGGGTAAAGAGATCAAAGAGTTCGACCAACTCTATAACACTGATTTTACGTGGGGAGACGCTGCCGCGGACCCCGATGTTGATGTTATGGATCTCGAGAATATCGGCGTCCATGAGCTCGGTCACGCTGTGGGCATGGACGATATATATTCAGAAACCTGCGCGCAGGTGACGATGTACGGCTATTCATGGGTCGAAGACATCGAGAAAAGAACTCTTGAAGCTCCGGACATCGAGGGTTTAGTCAAGATGTACGGGCCGTAAGCTTTAGGAAACATAAGATTATTAACAGGCAACCCTTCAAGGGTTGCCTGTTTTTATCTGCTAAATGTTTTTGTCTTGAAGTCCGGCCAACAGTTGAGAGGGCCTATCTTTTCGGAGGTAATTGAGGTGCGTTTCTATCTTTGCTAGCCTTGCCCGGCAATCAGAGACCAAAACGGCTCAACATTCTCTACGTAACCGGCACCTTCGTCGGTTTCTTAGCATTTTCTTTTATGTAATCCCTAACCGGTTCGCCATTTGGACCTCGTTCGATGGTTCCCTCGCTGTTTAATATTATGAAATTCGAGTTGTGTGAGTCGAGATCTTTATTAAGGACAGGCTCAGCCCAATCGCCGCTGTTTAAGTAGAAAGCTTTCTTGCCTTTATATGTGAGCCAGTCTTCTTTAGTCGAGGGTATATGCGTATGGCCAAAAATTATTGCCGCTATCTCTTTATCTGTTTCGGGGTTATATCTATCGATGTACTCTCGGAACATTTTTTCAGCCGAGTCTCTCCAATGATCCGGCGTAACCTCTTTAGTCAGCCATTTCGCAACACGCTTCCAAATAGCTGATGTTATCTGAGGGGAAATTGTATTATCTTTTATTCCTAGTTCTTGTACTTGTTTACCCTCGGGGGCTCTTTTTTGTGCCGCCCTCATCGCTTTTATGGTCGTAGCCCCCGCATCGGTTTCGATCTTTGGTGTCAGGCGAAAGATCGTCCTGACAAAATTTGCGATATTCCTAAAAAAGATCGACAAACCGCCTGATCCTGCTGTTATCGATTTGGCAGCATTATATATATAGAGACTTAAGGCTGGATCAAAATAGTGACCGTGCTCAAAATATATATATTTGGGATTAATATTGGGATCTTTCGTTTTACCCAGCTCTACATACGCGTGCATATTATAGGGATAGATTATATGCAGGTTTTCCAGCCCTTCGACGTCTTTAAAGCCTTTTATTCTAAGACCCCACATCCCAATGTCGTGGTTGCCGATAAAGTAGTAACAGTTTTTATTCTTAGCAAATTTTAGCAGCTCATTCATGATTTTTTCGTAAGTGGGAACGATGGTCTCTCCCATTGGAGGCGCATCGAAAAGATCGCCGTTAATTACGAAAGTCTTTGTAAATGGTTCGATCCACTTTAAAAATTTATAGAAATGTTCTAGTTTGGTTTCTCCATCAACAAACTGGCCGGCCCAGGTGTCCACGTGCAGATCAGATACGATAATGGTTTTGTCTCTTTCCATCAAATCCCCCTAAGACTCCCACGTTTATTGCGATCCCTTGCTTAAGTTATTTTCTCAAATTCCAGCGGTGAATGAAAGTCGAGCGCTCAATGCCGCCCGACTGGATTGTGGAAACCATCGATATATGAGAAGCGTGCCAGTCTCGCTTCGTCTCTGGTCTTGAAGCTTTTCTTTGACATGCACATGTCTTCGGCATGAATCTTGGTATATTCAAGCCCCGGCATGAATCGTCCATATCGCTCGCCTGGCGCTGTATTGCGCGCCTACGGCGGCAAAACCGGCCACCAGCCTAACGGCCGCTCTTTAAGAGGGAAACCCAAGGTTTCCCTCTTAATATTCTCCCTTCCTAACGATAGATTCCGGGGAAATTGCGCTTTCCCCGGAATCTATAACCCCTACAACATGTTCGATTCACGCGAAAAACAGAAAGTGATATTGCTAGGCATGAAGCCTAGCAATATCATTTGTGCCCCCGGCATGAATCGAACATGCGACACCCGGTTTAGGAAACCGGTGCTCTATCCCCTGAGCTACGAGGGCGTCCGCTGAAGTAATCGGCACCAGATATCATAAGAGCAACTTCGCCGTGACGCAAGTTGCGGCAATTAACAACTTGATTGATATAAGTTAAGATTAGCTTATGTGTTCTACTGGCCCGACGAAAGGGAGCGGGATTAGAATGAAGATATTGCAGTTTCTCAATCAAAACTCGTATGTGGTCTTGGCCTTTTTATTGATATTCGCTGTAAGCGCGGCTCTCGGATCCCAAAATCTCGTTTTTGCAATCCCCGGTATAGCTGTTTTAGTCGCGTTTTTGTTTCTTATCTATAGCCGCCGCGTAGTTGTCGGGCAACCAACAGTGGCTCAAACGCCGGCGCAAGCAGCGGCCGGTAAACCCACGTTGATTGAGTTCTATTCCGATTTATGAGCGGCCTGCGTCAGCCTAAAGCCCATGGTCGATGGGCTGGAGAAACAAATAGGGAGCCGAGGCAGAGTAGTTCGTATAAACGCCCGTGACAAAGAGAGCCAACTGGCAAAAACACTGGATTTTAAGTTTACTCCGACCTTTGTCTTTTTGGATGCCAATGGTAAAGAGCTATGGCGGACTATCGGCCGAGCGCCGGACAAGTCCAAAATCATTAGCTATCTGCGCCAGGCTGATTAAAAGTAGCACAGGGGATAGAGGAGCGAGTGTCAAAGGACTCAGGCGGCCCCCTCGTGCTGGAATTTATCCGGTTTCTTGTTAAGATCAGCGAGAAAGGCCTCGACTATGTCAGGATCGAATTGAGTTCCTTTGCCCTGAGCGAGTCGAGTAGCGGCTTCATCTTGGGATAAAGCCGATCGGTACGGTCTGTCGCTCGTCATGGCGTCAAAGGCGTCTATAACCGACAAGATACGGGCCTCAATAGGAATATCGTCGCCGGCCAAACCGTCAGGATAACCGGTGCCGTCAAAGTTTTCATGATGGTGTTTGACGATTGGCGCGATGTCGCTTAAGAAGGGGATCTTGACAATGATGTTGTAGCCTATCTTCGAGTGTTGTTTCATTATTTCCCACTCTCTCGAATCCAGGGCACCCGGTTTCATCAGGATCGCTTCAGGGACTCCTATTTTGCCGACATCATGAAGGGCACTGGCTCTTTTCAGTTGCAATTCCTGCTCATTTGTTAGGTTCTGTTCACGGCATAATAGTGTTATCAGCTCTTCAAGACGGTGGGAGTGGCCGCCGGTTCCGGGGTCGCGGGCCTCTATCGCTGACGCCAGGGACTCCATGGTGCCGAAGTAGTTGTCCTGCAGTTTATCCAGAGAATGCGTTAGATCTTCGGTCAACTGCAGTAGCCCTGTATTTTGATCCGTAATGGTTCGGGCGGCCCCTCTAACTATCCAATTCAGGGTGAACCACAAGAAGATAACCCCGCCTGTCAACAATATCGCGATACTTGTGAACAAATTGCGGATGGACTTGGTCACCGGCGCCAGCGAGTAGTAGGTTTCAAAAACTCCCGCGGTTTTTCCAGCAAACTGTATGGGGCTATATATTTCCAGAAAGAGTCGTTTGGAAACTGGTTTCTCGTCAAGAGTCGAAACTTCACTAACAAGACGACCGGAAAGGGCCTCACTAAGGTCTTTGTGATTCTTGATGTTGACCTTCTTGCCCACGTCGATACCTTCATTGCTGTTATAAAGAACCGTTCCGTCTGCCGCATAAATCTTAACAAATTTTATGTTTTTGATAAGATAACTTTACGTATGAACTTATCGAATGAGCGACTGCTTAATCGACCAGACTCAGTCGAAAAATCAGATTTGCGTAGATTGGGTAAAACAACCATGCGCTGAATTCGGATAGTCTGATCGACAAAATCTTTAAAGATAACGGTGCTTACTTGTCTAGCTAAAACCAAGCCTGATATGATCCCGATTACGCTCAAGGCAGCTAAACTGTAGACGGCGAATTTTGTTGTTAAGTTTAAATTTTTATATATGTTCTTCATTTATTAGTAATTGGATCAGTAATTGGTCGATTATCCACAATGTGTTTTGATACCCCAAATGTCCCGCCGGTACAGCGATCTCGCAAACAAAACCAACAAAGGTTTTCATCTCTGACATAAATCACCGCTTTAGTTTAAACTTGACAAAGTAGATACACTATAGAGATAATACAGTATGAATATTTCATCAAAAGCTGAATACGGCATCAGGGCAATGGTTGAGATTGCCGGAGAGAGCAGCGCGGTTAAGCGCTCAGAGATTGCCGAGAAACAACACATACCTATACCTTTCTTGACTCAAGTGCTCGGGGCGCTTGTCAATTCAGGGCTCGTGAAAAGCAGTCGCGGCCCGGATGGCGGTTATGTTCTCGCGCGTCCGGCCCAGGACATTACGCTCCTAGATATTGTAGACAAACTGCAGGGTCCTTTTATGCCCAGAGACTGTTTAGACCGGGCCGATCCGGATAATTGCGCGGTCGGCGGCACGGAATGTCTGTTGCGCGATGTCTGGGCGGCGCTTAAGTCGGCAAATGAGCAGGTTTTGGGTAGTGTTACCTTAGCTGATTTATCATCGGTCAAAGCGGGAGGTATAACATGAGAAAAGTCTATATGGATAACGCCTCGGCCACAAAACCGGATCCGCGCGTCGCGAAGGCTATGGCTCCTTATCTCACGGGACACTACGGGAACCCGGCCAGTTTGCACAGCTGGGGCGAGGCAGAAAAAGATGACGTTGAAGAAGCGCGCGAGAAAGTCGCGGCTCTTGTCGGCGCTAAACCGGCAGAAATAATTTTTACGTCCAGTGGCAGTGAGGCTAATAACTTGGCTATAAAAGGCATTACCGCAGCTCGCGCTAGACACGGCAAGCATATTGTTATCTCCGCTATTGAGCATTTCTCAGTTCTACAGGCAGCGAAACGCTTGGAGTCAACGGGCTGGGATGTAACTCATGTCAAGGTGGACGCGCGGGGCATGGTTGACCCGGAAGAAGTTCTGGCGGCGCTGAGAGATGACACGGTTCTGGTATCAATTATGCACGCCAACGGAGAAGTTGGAACAGTTCAACCGATACCTCAAATCGCGAACAGTCTTAAGGACAGGGGCGTGGCTTTTCATACTGACGCGGTCGCGACGGCAGGGACGATCGCAACTGATGTAAATGAACTTGGTGTCGATGCTTTGAGCTTGGCGTCAAATCAGTTTTACGGGCCCAAGGGCGCAGCGGCCCTGTATGTGCGTAAGGGTGTCCGGATAACGCCATTAATCGATGGTGGAATTCAAGAAGGTGGCCGTCGGGCCGGCACGGAAAATATTATCGGGATAGTCGGCATGGGAGTCGCCTCTGAGCTAGCCAAGCTTGAGATGGAAGCCAGAAACAAAAGGATCACGCCTCTGCGGGACCGATTGATAAATGGGCTGCTGGGCGCGATTGATCACGCGGAACTAAACGGGGACCCAAAAAAAAGATTGCCTGGCAATGTCCACATAAGAACCGAGTATATTGAAGGTGAATCGATGCTGATTATGCTTAATATGGCGGGAATAGCGGCGGCAAGCGGGTCGGCTTGCACGTCACGAGCTTTAAAAGCGTCACACGTTTTAGCCGCAATGGGTGTGCCTCATGAAAAAATTCACGGCTCGCTATTGTTCAGTTTAGGTAAAGAAAATGATGAGAAGGATGTTGATTACGTGATCAAGACGCTCCCGCCGATTGTGGCAAAACTTCGGGCCATGTCACCTCTGGCTCAATAACAACTGTTAATATAAAGTGTCTGACTATTTCAGTATCGGAACAGAGAGGAGGTTACCCATGAGCGATTCTAAAACAAGCGAACCGGTTGCCGCGGCTATGGATGAAATACGAAAAAACGGCAATGACAAGAACAAAGTGACGATCGTGGTCTTCAGCGGCGAGCTGGATAAGGTCCTGGCCGCTTTTAACATTGCTACCGGCGCTGCCTCTATGGGCATGGATGCCACTCTATTCTTCACATTTTGGGGGCTCAACGTTCTGAAAAAGAATGACGCCAAAAACACCGCCACCGGTTTAATGAAAAGAATGCTTGGGAGACTTAACCGGGGAGGGAGCCAGAGGCTGCCGTTATCAAAGTTTCATATGGCCGGCCTTGGGACCTGGATGATGAAAAAACTGATGCGCCGGCACAAGATGCCAAATATTGACGAGATGATCGCGCTCTGCAAGGAGCTTGGCGTTCAATTCATGGCTTGCACGATAACCATGGGCATTATGGGAATTGAGAAAGAGGCACTGCGGCCTGAGATTGACAAGTTTGTCGGCGTTGTCACTTATCTGGCGGAGGCCAAGGAAAGCAGCGTCAACTTGTTTATATAAAAGGTGGAACATATGAACGACACAACTGAGATTGACGAAAAATCGATACAAGCGGACGTCTCGCTGGACTGTTTTGGATTGCTTTGTCCCATGCCGATTGTTCACACAGCCAAAAAGATCGAGGAGCTTGAGATCGGACAGGTGCTGGAAGTTATGGCTACCGATGAAGGCATAAAAGAAGATATGCCGGCCTGGTGCGAAGCTACAGGCAATGAATTTGTGGGGGTCCGGGAAACTAATGGCGAATACTACGTCTATGTGCGGAGACTAGTCTAGCAACAGTTGTCTGTATGAGCGGCCCATATTTTGCTTGGCTTTCTCTGCCAACCGGACACCTGATTTCAGAAATCTGCAGCTTAAACAACGAGCGCATAATGCTGCCCCTTGCTCTACCAGTGCAGTTTTGCTTTAATAATAACTTGTCCGCTTTACGTCGTCCCAAGAGGTGAAAACAGATTTGGCAAAGATACTTGAGAAGAAACTAATTCGAGAACCTGATGTTTTCTATTTTAAGATGGATGCTCCGGCGGTCGCCGGAAAGGCAAAACCTGGTCAATTCGTCATTCTCCGTGTTAACAAAAAAGGTGAGCGTATTCCCTTGTCGCTCGCGGATATTAACCCGGATGAGGGCACGATCAGTCTGATAATAATGGCGGTCGGTAAGACGACGGCTGAACTGGTGGCTCTCGAGGAGGGCGACGACGTTCTAGATCTATGCGGCCCCCTGGGTCTGCCTACTCATATTGAGAAACTAGGCAAAGTTATCGTAATCGGTGGCGGTTTCGGGGTCGCGCCTCTTTACCCGATAGTCCGAGCTTTCAAAGAGGCCGGCAGCAAGGTCGTGTGCGTTATGGGCGCGCGCAGCAGTGATCTGTTGATCTACGAAAACGAGATGAACGATATATGTGACGAGGTTCTGGTGACGACCGATGATGGCAGCAAAGGCGTCAAAGGCGTTGTTACCGTCGCTCTCGAGCAGGAGCTTGAGAAGGGTGATACAGATTTAGTTATCTGTGTCGGACCGGCAATAATGATGAAGTTCGTCGCCTTGACCACAAAGAATTTCAATGTAAAAACAATGGTGAGCTTGAACCCCATAATGGTGGACGGTAGTGGAATGTGTGGCGCGTGTCGTGTCGTGGTGAATGGTGAAACAAAATTTGCCTGCACCGATGGGCCGGAATTTGACGGTCATCAAGTTGATTGGGACTTATTGATGATCCGACAAAAGATGTACCTGTCGGAAGAGAAAGAGTCTTTTGACGCCTGGAAAGCCCGGCACGCTCACCTACTGGAGTAAAGTTTACTTAAGAGTTTTGGCAAATGTCGATAGCTATACTTGCCCGTTGAGTTCAGACATTGGAAATATTGAATTCGCGGGTCTCAAGGTCGCAAGGCGCTAGCGCTGTTTATTGGAGGAATCAAAATTGCCGGAAGAGCGTAAGAGAAGAAAATTAATACCTAATCGAACACCCATCCCGGAGCAGGACCCTATTGAGCGAGGTTCAAACTTTAGCGAAGTGTCTCTCGGGTATACGGTCGAGCAGGCCCAAAAAGAAGCCGAGCGTTGCATATTATGCCCTAAGCCCCCCTGCGTAAAAGGATGTCCGGTCAGCGTGCCGATAAAAGATTTTATCGAGCAAATACAAGAAGAGAATTATCAAGGCGCCATCGATAAGATAAAAGAGACAAATATTTTGCCGGCTGTATGCGGACGCGTCTGCCCGCAGGAAGACCAGTGCGAGAAGCTTTGCGTGGTCGGCAAGAAATTTGAGCCGGTAGCCATCGGGCGCCTTGAGCGTTTCGCTGCCGACTGGGCAAGCGAAAAGGGTAAGAAAGCTAAACCAAAATTGGCCCCGTCGACGGGCAAGAAAGTCGCGATTGTCGGGAGCGGGCCGGCCGGCGTCACGTGCGCCAGCGATCTGGCCCAGTTAGGTCACAAAGTTACGATCTTTGAAGCTCTGCATGAACCTGGCGGCGTGCTTCTTTATGGTATTCCGGAGTTCCGCCTTCCGAAGAGAATCGTCGGCGAAGAGATAGCGGGTTTGACGGAAATGGGCGTTGAAATTCGCACCAATGCCGTCGTCGGCAAGTTGATGACGGTCGATGAATTAATGGAAGATCACGACGCTGTTTTTATAGGCTCAGGCGCCGGGCTACCCAATTTCATGGGAATAGACGGCGAGAATCTCAACGGCGTATATTCAGCCAATGAGTTTCTGACCCGCACCAATCTAATGAAAGCCTACGACTTTCCTGAACATGATACCCCTATCAAAGTCGGCGATCGCGTCGCCGTGGTCGGCGGCGGAAATGTCGCTATGGACTCAGTCAGAACGGCGCTCAGACTGGGGGCCAAGGAGGCGATAATCGTCTATCGGCGTAGCGAGGAAGAGCTGCCGGCTCGGGCCGAGGAGGCGCACCACGCCCGGGAGGAAGCTATCCGGTTTGAGATGCTGACGAGCCCGACCAAGGTTATTGGTGAAGATGGCTGGGTCAAGGCCATCGAGTGCGTCAAAATGGAACTGGGAGAGCCTGATGATTCGGGCAGACGCCGGCCGAAACCGATTCCCGGCTCCGAGTTTGAAATGCCGGTCAATATCGTGATCATGGCTATTGGCACCGGAGCTAACCCGCTCGTGCCTCAGAGCACCAAGAATCTAGAGTTAAATAAGTGGGGCTATATAGTGGCTGACGAAGAGACCGGGAGAACAAACCGTGAAGGTGTGTATGCCGGCGGAGATATCGTAACCGGTTCTGCGACAGTTATTTTAGCGATGGGGGCCGGGCGCAAAGCGGCCGACAACATTCATAAATATCTGATAGGTGAACCTGACGGCGAAAACGAGACTGCCTCCTAAGGGCCACTCGTTAAAAGACACCGCGTCAAGACACAAAACGAACGAAAGAAAAAATCATTACCTTCAGAATAGTTATGCTTCAAGTACCCAGTTAATAGATTCGTATTAGTCGACCCCGGCGTTTGTTGCATCAGCGCTCCTATCTTGCTAAGCTGGCCACATGCCCATAAAACCAAGGTCAAAAGTGCCCAATGGGATCCGCCCCGTGTGTTTAATAATTATCGATGGGATTGGTGTCGCCGGAGCCGGTGAGACCAATGCCTTAACCGTTGCCGACACGCCAAATCTTGATCACTACGAATCTAACTATTCGCACACTACCTTAAAAGCGGCCGGTGCCGATGTCGGGCTTCCCGATGGCCAGATGGGAAACTCGGAGGTTGGGCACTTAAATCTCGGCGCCGGACGTGTCGTTTATCAAGACCTCACGAGAATCGATAGAGCGATAGAAGACGGCTCTTTTTTCCAAAACCAAGTGCTAGCGGCCGCGGTTGACGAAGCCAAAGCAACCGGATCAACACTTCATCTCATGGGCCTGGTTTCAGACGGCGGCGTCCATAGTCAGGACACTCATGTTTTTGCCCTGCTTAAACTAGCTAAAGACAGGGGCTTGGACAAGGTAATTGTTCACTGCTTTTTAGACGGACGCGATACACCCCCGCAAAGCGCGCTCACTTTCATTGATCAACTCGAGGAGAAGATACGGGAGATCGGTGTGGGCAAAATAGCTACGGTTTCGGGCCGCTACTATGCTATGGACAGGGACAAACGCTGGCAACGGACGAAGCTGGCTTATGACGCGTTAGTTTTTGGTCAAGGGCAAAAAGCGCCCTCGGCGAGCGAGGCCGTGGAGCGGTCGTATGAAAGGGGCGAGAATGATGAGTTTGTCCTACCGACTATTATCGGCGCCGGCAGTCGTATTCAAGATGGTGACTCGGTGATTTTTTACAATTTCCGCTCCGACCGCGCAAGGCAGCTTACGATAGCATTGACTCAGACCAAATTTGATTCTTTTGACCGCGGGCCGGGGCCACCGAGCCTATTCTTTGTCAGCCTGACTCTATATGATAGTAAATTCGATCTGCCTGTCGCTTTCGGTCAGGAGAAAATAACAAACACTCTCGCTGAAGTCATTGCGGTAGAAAAACTCAGGCAGATTCATCTGGCGGAAACAGAAAAATATGCTCATGTGACCTTCTTCCTTAATGGCGGTGTTGAGGAACAGGTAGAGGGAGAAGACCGGGTGCTGATACCATCACCCAAAGTGGCCACATATGATTTGATGCCCCAGATGAGCGCCGAAGAGGTGGCCACCAAAACCGTGGCTGCGATAGAGACGCGGACATACGACTTTTTCGTCATCAACTTCGCGAATTGCGATATGGTCGGCCACACCGGCATATTCGGGGCGGCTGTAAGCGCTGTCGAGGCGGTTGACGCCGCTGTCGGGCGGATAGTTGAGGCCGTCGGTGACCAGCGCGGAGCGACGATTATCACTTCTGACCATGGAAATGTCGAGCACATGGTCGAAGCTGACGGCCAGCCCCGCACCGCCCATACTGCAAATTCTGTCCCAATGATTCTGATCACCGATCGTCCCCTGGGTCTTAACAAAGGCAGGCGATTGGCTGATGTGGCGCCGACCGTTCTGTCGCTTATGGGTATCCCGGTTCCTTTTGAAATGACCGGGGAAAATCTTTTAACCTCGCGCTAAGACTTGAGGGCCGTTAGGGAATAGACTTAGACAGGGGTATCTGGATTATGATATTATTTCTGACATGCTAACATTATTTGTAGTTTTTCATTCCATAGTGGCCTTAGGTCTTATATTCGCGATTCTGCTCCACTCCGGCAAAGGGACAGGCCTGTCGAGTGCGTTTGGCGGGGGTGTTCCCAGTGCTCTAGGGGGCAGCAGCGTGATTGAGAAGAATCTTGATCGCATAACAATCGCGTTGTCCGTTGTTTTTCTGATGACTTCTATTGTATTGATTTTTATCGCCTGAGAAGATCAAGTTTCTTGCAACTTCCTCTTGCTAAATCACCTGCGCTAACCTTAATATTGTAGGTATAGCCATATGTATTGGAGCGGACAAATCAAACTTTTTGTGACTCGAAACAGACAGGCGGCGTCGGTCGGCAATGTATATTACCTCCGGGCACTGGTAGTGCTTACTTGTTTTATGCTTCTGTTTGCCTTGTCCTCCTGCAAGAAGAAGGAGCCTTCGGAAAAGGGCTATTCCCTAAGATCAGGCGGTACTATCAATTATTTTCTGGGAGAACCAGTTGCTCTGGACCCAGCGTTTTCTCAGGAAGGGGAAGGCCTACAGGTCACAAAAGAACTTTTCGATGGCCTTATTGACTATGATCCGAAAACGGCGCTGGCGATACCGGCCGTCGCCACTAAGTGGAAGTCAAATGCCGCTGGAGACAGCTGGACGTTCCAGCTACGCCGGGGTGTCAAGTTTCACAATGGTCGGGAAGTGACGGCTTCTGATTTTGTATATGCCTGGGACAGAGCGGCCGCCAAGAAGACCGCGTCTGAGGCCGCATATCATCTGGCCCCAATAAAGGGATTTGATAAGGTGCAGAAGGGAAAGCGTTCGCACCTGAGCGGGGTCAAAGCAGTCGGAAAATATAAACTTCAAGTAAACTTGAAATATCCTTTCTCGGACTTTCCCCTGGTTCTGGGCCATCCGGTATTCTCGCCGGTGCCTAAAGAAGAAATAAAGAAAGGCGGACGGCGTTTCGCCGATAAGCCGATAGGCAACGGACCTTTTGCTATGGATGGCTCGTGGGAACATCAAAAAAGCATTAAGCTGAAAAAATTCAAAAGGTATTATGGCAAGAAAGCCTACCTGGATGGTGTTAATTTTAAAATTATGGGCAATGATCAGACCGCTTTCTTGCAGTTCCAAGGCGGCGGCCTGGACTTCTCGCCGATTCCTAGCGGACAGATAAAGGCCACCGCGAAACAGTTTGGCCCAGACGCCTTAGTCGGGCAACCGCAGTTGGTTCTGCAGTTTTACGGGTTTAATTTGCGGAAAGCCCTCTTTAGAAAGAACATCAAGCTGCGTCAAGCGATAAATTACGCGGTCAACCGGGGAGCGATCGTGTCGAATGTCTATGAGAACGCCTATGTGGCAGCCGGCGGGATAGTGCCGCCCGCTATCGGGGACTACAAAAGGCCCGCGACAGCGTATACCTATTCAGTCTCTAAAGCAAAGCGTTTATTGAAACAGGCTGGATATCCGGGCGGCAAGGGCCTGCCGCCTATTAAGCTGATTTATGACACGGGTCGCGGGAATGAGGACCCGGCTCAGATCGTACAGCAGAATCTACGTGATATTGGCATAACGATAGAGCTGGAAGGGTTGGAATTCGGGGCGTTTCTAAAGGCGCTCCGAGAAGGGAAGATGTCGATGTTCGCCGCCGGTTGGCAGGCCGACTATCCCAGTCGCGACGCTTTCTTATACCAGTTGTTCTACTCAAAAAGTGGTGATAATGTTTTCGGGTTCTCGGATCCTAAAGTTGACCGCTTGCTTATCAAGGCCCGTAAAGCGGTTAAGAGTTCCACTAGAAATAGATTATATAATGAAGCTGAGAATGAGATCTTGAAACAGGCTCCCATCGTTCCATACGCGTTTGTTGGGACGCGCATCGTTCACTCTAAACAACTCAAGGGGTTCGAGCGCACAGCTCTTGATAATACGCCCCTGGACCGTGTCTGGATATCCAATAACTAAGGGACGGCTCTAGTGCGCTTTTAAGTGTTCTTAAATTAATGGCTTTGTAGCCGGGGGAACTTAGTGCTTGCCTACGCTCTTAAACGGGTGCTCTGGACTGTGCCGATACTGCTTGGTGTTACGCTGGTCCTTTTTTTGCTACTACACGCTCTGCCCGGTGAGCCCGCGCGGATATTGACCGGCTATCGCACACCCGGCGAACAATCCATACAAAACTTAAAGGAACGCCTGGACACAGAGGCGCCTCTTTATCAGCAATATGCCGGCTATTTATCTGATTTGGCCCGGGGTGATCTCGGCACATCTTATCGGACGCAGAGGCCTGTTTCATCAATTATCGCTGAATCATTGCCAAATTCCTTAAGTTTAGCTTCGCTGGCGCTCATACTTGAACTAATAATAGGCATAGCAGTCGGCGCCAGGGCGGCGGTTAGGCGAAGTTCAGGCTATGATCGACTCTCCATGGTTATCACGAGCGCACTCGTGGCCATGCCCGTTTTTTTTCTAGGACTTGTGCTCCAGTTGTTGTTTGGGGTGAAGTTGAGGTGGCTGCCGGTCGGCGGTATTGGTGACGGCAGCATCAATTACTATCTGTTGCCGTCATTGGTACTGGCATTAGTGGCCGCGGCCTACCTGGCGCGTGTGACGCGAAGCAGTATGATCGATATTCTATCAACCGACTATATTCAGGCGGCGCGAGCCAACGGGTTGTCAAGGAGACGGGTTCTGTGGGTGCATGCTTTCAAGAACGCGTTGCCTCCTATTCTCACTGTTGCCGGGCTCCATTTTGGTTTCTTAATTGGCAGCGCGGTCGCGACGGAGGTAGTTTTTGACTGGCCGGGTCTGGGTCATCGCCTTTTCGGGGCTGTACTCGAGAGAGATCGGCCGCTGGTTATCGGGGCCACGCTGGTACTCGCGACAATTTTTATCCTCATTAATCTGGCTGTTGATATTTTGAACGCTTGGCTAAATCCCAAAGCCAGGTTTGAGCCGGCCAATGACCGGAGCCCAGGGGACGTGCTATGAGTAGACTTGTAGCTTGGATACCTGGCGGCGGCAAACTACGCCTGGGGCTCGTGATCGTATCTTGTTTAGTTTTGCTTACGCTCGCGGCTAATGTGATCAGCCCATACGATCCTATCAGACAGGATAGCGGCGCAGTGCTCCAGAAGCCCAGCACTCGTCATGTCCTGGGAACCGATTCGCTCGGTCGCGATATTTTGGCGCGGTTGGCCCATGGAGCCAGGACATCACTCGCCATAGCTTTCGGTGCCGTCATGATTATGATATTGGTAGGTGTCCCCGTTGGGGCTGTGGCCGCGTATTTTGGTGGTCTAGTCGATTCAGTTCTTATGCGTTTAGCCGATGTACTCCTGGCTTTCCCTTTTGCCTTAGGGGCGATCGCCTTAATCAGCGTGATTGGCCCGGGGTCTACTAATGTCTTTATCGCGTTGGCTTTGTTTGGTTGGCCACAAATCGCGCGGATAACCAGAACCCAAGTTTTAAACGAGATTTCCAAAGATTACATAGCAGCCGTCAAACTTGTCGGTGGGTCACCTTTTTATATATTGCGTCGTCATCTGCTTCCAAATGCCGCCGGTCCAATAGCTGTCTATAGTTTAATGGGAATAGGCAGCGTCATCTTGACGGAATCCACTCTCAGCTTTCTGGGTATTGGCGTACAGTTGCCGTACCCCGCCTGGGGCTCGATGTTGTCCGATGCCGTTGGTCGGTTAACCGTGGCCCCATGGTTGATCTATGGCCCCGGGGCGGCAGTGTTTTTGACTTGTCTGGGATTTAATTTGATAGGGGAGGCGCTTCATGAGGCCATTGAACTCAAAGACTGAAGACGAGAGGCGAAAAGCCGATCCGGCTCTGCGCTTGGAGTCGGTTAGTCTATGGCGCGGCGCGGCTTTAGTCCCAACAGTTACTGATATCAGTCTGGATATTCTCAAGGGGGAAACACTGGCGTTGGTCGGTGAGTCAGGGGCCGGTAAAACCTCACTGGCCTTGGCGATCCAGGGACTTTGGCGGGGCCGGACCGGAGGACGCATTTATTTCCAGGGCCATGAGCTTACCAATCTTGACGAACCCGGCTACTCCAGACTTCGCGGCTGCCGCTTGGCGCTCTTGATGCAAGACCCGATGTCGTCGATTAACCCGGTGTTGAGTATTGGTTGGCAGTTACGGGAAATATTGAGAGTCAGACGAGGCATGTCGAGGCGCGATGCTAGGGCCGAGTCATTGGTTTGGCTGGACAAAGTTGGCCTGATCCCGGCTGGCGATGTCTCTCGAGCGTATGTCCACCAGTTAAGCGGGGGCATGGCGCAGAGGGCAGCCATAGCCATGGCGTTGGCCTGTCGGCCGGACCTGCTGATCGCCGATGAACCCTTCTCGGCCTTAGATCCGGCTACGATGGCCGACCAGATCGAGTTATTGGATAGATGCCGGGCTGAGGTCGGTTTCTCAATGTTGCTTATAACTCACAATTTGAGAATCGCCCTGGAGCTGGCGCAGCGAGTGGTTGTTCTCAAGGGCGGAGAAATTATTGAGACAGGATCAATTCAGGAAGTATTTGACTCGCCCGCGCAAGACTACACTAAGAAACTTGTAGCAGCTGGTTTGCACAGTCGGTTGGCGGGGGCAACAACATGAAGAAGCCGATTATTGTACTCGATGATGTGACTAAAGACTACCGGATTAGATCCGAGTGGCTAACTCCCAAGGTAGTTCGCGCTGTGGATCATGTGAGCTTGGATGTCCGCTTCGGGGAGATACTCCTACTTACGGGCCGGAGCGGGGCTGGAAAATCAACTTTGGCACAGCTCATCGTTGGCCTAACCTGGCCGACATCAGGCGATATCCTGTTCGACGGACAGGTTTTGCGTCGACAAGTCGGGGTACGGGAGTTGGCAGGGCGGCGACAGATCGTTTTTCAGAATCCTTATCGTTCTTTAAGTCCTCGTTTGACAGCGGCGGAAATTATAGATGAACCGGCGCGAATTATTGGAAGGGACGTCAATGCCCCGGCATTAATTGAGTTGGTGGGTCTCCCCAAGCGCGTAGAGGGACAACGGCCAAGAGAACTGAGTGCCGGAGAGCGCCAGAGGGTGGCTCTCGCTCGGGCAATGTCCACTGACCCCGAACTAATAGTTTTCGACGAGCCGACGGCCTCTCTTGATCCAATAGCGGCAGCTGGTGTTTGGGACATAATCGACCAGCTGCGGGCCGATCGGGCGGCTATTGTCATAAGCCATGATCCATTCACTCGCGAGTTGGCTGATAGGCAAATCGTCATGGAAGCCGGTTGTTTGATAGACAACCCTGCTTCTCAAGAGTTAGTGGCGCCTCAGATCTAAAACCCCTGCTTATACGATCATTCGGGCCATGTTGTTTTTGTCTCAGCCGTCTCTATTTTTCGCTATTTGAAAAAAGAGACAATCGCTTGTGTTCCTGTAGTCACAAGGGAGTATTTATCTCAAGGCATCATTGTTACGGGCCGATATAGAGTTAAGGAATGATAGGATCCCGCTGACCACTCGGAGGATTTTTTGGTATCTGTTATTGTGGCCCATGAGCATCGTCTTGTTAGGCAAGCATTGTCAAAAATACTGTCACTTCAAAGTCGTATCGCTGTTGTCGCTGATGCCGCTTCCGGTGCGGACGCCATGAAGAAGGCTGAAGAGTTCAGCCCGGATGTGATTGTCGTAGATTCATCCTTAACCGGTCTGGAAAATATGGCGGAAGCTGAAGGTTGTCAGCCCACAACCAAACCTGAGGTCGTTGTCTTACCCAGGCGCCGCAGTATAGCTGATGGTGATGCCATCAGTCATCTGAACTATGATGATGATATAACGGCATTGATTGAAGCAGTGTTGGATGTCGGAGGTCAAAAGGATGCCTGCGCCGATGATGATTCCAAATGTCGCAAAGCACTCGACAGTCTGACCAGAAGAGAAAAGCAGGTTCTTTCCCTGTTGGCCGATGGTTTATCCAACAAGCAAATCGCTCATCTGATAACCATTACCGAGCGTACCGTCAAGTATCATATCAGCAATATCTTACGGAAACTCGATCTTTTTTCGCGCACAGAGGCTGCTGTCGTTTTTCTAAAAAGCAACTTGGTGTCATAAAGCTCACTCTCCCGCCCGTGATTTTCAGCCGTATTATTTCCATTGTTCGCAAGGATATTTCAATGATATAATTTTCTAGTCCAGTGGTGTAAGCGCTATGAGCGACACCGACCGGTCCGAGTGGCGGAATTGGTAGACGCGCAAGGTTGAGGGCCTTGTGGGCGCAAGCCTGTAGGAGTTCAAGTCTCCTCTCGGACACAGAAAAAACCCAATATTTAGGGTTTTTTCGCTTTTTAGAGGAGACGCAGAACTGCTGTAGGGGCTATATTTTACGGGGAAAGCAGGATTTCCCCGTAATCTGCCGTAAGGAAAAGGGGCCCCAGGGGTAAAACCATGGGTTTTGCCCCTGGAGAACGAGACGTTAGGCGTTTGGCTGGTTCTGCCGCCGCAGGCGCGAACTACAGCGCCAGGCAAGTGATGTGAAAGTCTCCTCTCGGACACATTAAATAGGGACAGCGACCATTTATACCAGCGGTTTTCTGCTCATTGGGCAAGAATCACCATATTTTCATTTTAGTTCTGACTTAGGGCACGCGCCGCAGAATAAGCTAATAATGTTAGGTGCTAATGTCATTTGGCCTGGTATAAATGGTCGCTGTCCCTATTTAACGCAAAAAGCACCCGCGACAAGGTGCTTTTTGTTGAAACCTGGAGGTGTTGCTATGAGGAGGTGATTATGTCTTTGCTTTTCTAAATGCATTATCTAATCTTTTGTTGAAGGGATAGTGAAGATAATGTGTATTAAATGTGAATTTTCCGGCCAGGACATCAAAAAAGGTAAGCGTCCCAGTGAGATCGCTCTAATCAAGCTGCTTCGCCAGTCTGCTTGTTTTGGTCGTGAAAGAAGGCAATAGCTTCTTCTCCCGCTTTTCCTTTTGCCTGGTGCATGGCGATGCTCGCTTTTCGCACAAGAAAATCCGCGACCTCGTCGTCTTTGGGAAAAACGCTGATTCCGATATTAGCGCCTATCTGTACCTTGTGCCCGCTTAGCACATGGGGCCTTGTGATCGCGTCAAGCAGTTTGACGGCGACGATAGACGCGTCTTTCTCTTTTTTTATCCCAACTAAAATAAGCGCGAAGTCGTCGGGACCGATTCTCGCGACAGTGTCTTGCCTGCGCATCTCCTCAAAAAGGATCTTGGCGACTTTTTTCAAGAGCAGATCCCTGAGATCTGTATCCGCGCCTTGCCCATCGCTGAGCACTTCAAGCTGATTTAAACCTATATAGAGCAAAGCTAGCATTTCACCGCGACGTTTCATGATGGCCACGGCTTGATTCATGCGATCAGACAACAGATCACGAGTGGGCAGATTCGTTTGCTCATCATAATAAGTGACCGTGCTGGTCGTGCTTTCGTGCCTGTGCCGACTAATAGCGTCGCCTATGATGTCTGCGCCGATCTTCAACAGGACACCAGTCTCATTTGGAATGAATGTATTTTGTCCAACCATATCTATCCCGACAAACCCGATCAATTCTGTACTGGCGTTGACCGGCGCGAGAAGGAGCGATCCGATATCGTCTCTCTTCAATTCAGCTACGACTAACTGCGCCTCCCTAGATGTTCTCGACACATCATTGATCTTTATTTGCTCTCCTTTGGCCAGCTCAGACAGTGCCCACGTGAGCCCCAGAGTAGATATATTCTGCAGGGCGGGTTTTTTCACGCTGACGCTGGGCGCGACCCACTCATTTGTGTTTGATATCAGTTTTTTGTCATCACTTAAGGTGAACAAATAGCTTCGGGAAGCTCTTGATAGTTGGCTGATATTTGCCAACGCGCTATCGAGAGCGGTGTCAAAATTATCCGGGGCCACGAATGCAGCTGAAATTCCCGATATCGCTTTCTCATAACTAAGCTCGTGAATGAGACTATCCTCGGCTAGTTTGCGTTTCGTTGTATTGCGGGCACTTCCTTCAAAGGCGATCGGGTTATCCTCGTTATCGAAGATCTTTTGGGCGCTCACGGACAGAAAAACTGTTTTGCCGTCTTTTGTATTGAACTCAACCTCGTAATCTAGAACCTCCTCGGAGCTGTTAAGTAGTCGAAAAATCTTGTTTGCATCTGCTTCTTTTACGCTCAGCGAAGCAAACTGCCGACCAATTACGTCCGCCGGCTCGTAACCGAGCTCATTTTTGACAGATGGGCTAATTGTCTGGATCCAACCCTGAAGATCAGTGCGGAAATAGATGTCCTGGATTGACTCGAACATTGACCTGAAGCGTTGCTCGCTGATTCGCAGTTTTCTGGTCTTCCCATCATCATGCTGTTTAAGTAGGCCGAGCAGAATTGAGATGGAAAATGAGACAGTCGACAGTACAAACGCTTGCTGAAAATCAAGGAAGTTGTTTTGGGGCAAATCGCTGATGGTTATGATAGAAAGAAAGGCCAAAACAGACAGAAAAGAGCTGACCAGTCCGATCCCCAGCCCACCCGTGAACGCGCTATAAGCAACCGGGATAAGAATGAGAGAGGCCGGGGGAGCATCGCGCATTCCCGTGAGCGCCAAAATAGCAACTATAAAAAACATAAATATAGTTAGTATCGGCCCACTAGCCTTCCACCAGAATCCGGCGGCTAGGGAGTTCCTGTTTCCGGTGCTATCGTAAATTGGCGCTTGAAGGCGCTCTCTCATGGTTTTAAAGCGCTTCGCCGGGTCTTTTTTCATATTCCCTATCTATTCCCACCTTGGGCCTGGCGGTAACGATGGTATAGTGGGAGTCTGTGACAGCTCAGTCTTACTTCGGACCCTGGTTCTTCTTGGATCCCGATCTAATTTTCTCCAACGCCTGCCTAATGATGGTGATCTGTTTGGTTGCGAACGCCAGTGGAGTGGACACGGGTTTGTTTTCCTCAAACACAAACGGCTCAAGGCCTACTTTGCTATCGAGCTTATCAAACTCGTGAAAAGCTTGGTTAAGGTCAAGCTCACCCTCACGTACTTTCTCAATTATCTCAGCTTCTTTTTCGGGGTCTGGTCTGATCATCTCGTAGAAACGGACCGCGGCTTAGCCTAGGCGCTCTTGCGTTTGGTCTGTTTAAGCCGCTTACCGATCTCCAATCTTCTATTTGGTTTTGATTTGATTTTAAGCGAGACTCTGACGAGCGACACAAATCCCAACACGATGTTTACAAAAACATCTCTAACATGAGTGTTGGATCTAAAATATGGGACGTCCACAAGAGGTTCATCCGAGATACTGTATCCGAGTCTTGGCAATATTACACTAAGCTCGTCGGCGAGGGAGTAGCGATATCCGGTTGAGTATTGCAGCAGGGGCCGAAGAGTACTGGCTCTCATGACAACAAACCCTGACTCGACATCCCAAAACCTTTGGCCGGCGAGAAGCGAGACAACAGCGGACATAAGCTTATTGCCGAGCAGCTTATATTTCGGATATTTACTGAATTTGCGCCTGGCCCTCACTAGGGCCAAATTCTCTTGAATGAGAACTTTTTTCAGTGAGGGGATATCGCTCGGTTTTAGCTGTCTATCGGCGTCTATCTTGATTATGATGTCGTCTTCCATAAGTGTTTTTTCCGCGATTCTTTTCTGAAGTAGAGCGAACCCTGTCAGCATGGCGCCCGACATTCCCAAATTACGTTTGAGGGTAATCAGCTCAACATTATGTTCTCCCTGGCCCATCCATTCGAGCACACGGTCTTCAGATTCGTCCCATGACCCGTCGTTGACAATGAGGATCTCATCTACAAATCTTTCTAAGTCAGCTAGGACATAGAGGATATTCGGGGCTTCGTTAAAAACCGGGACCAATGCTAGAGTCTTCATCTGTTTTTCTACGTAGTCGCGTGCGATTCAGGCGTGTATGAATCGTCCTGATCAGCAGGGTCGCGGCGCCAGAGTTTAAATATGATGATTACGACGATCAAGAACCCGAGTGCCGTTACGACTTTTGAGATAGCATGGATCGCCGTCCGTCCATAGTACAGGGTTATGCTGTGCTTCCCTTTCGGTAGATTCACCTGCATCAGGCCTTCCACTTTGTTTATTGGGATCATTTTCTTTCCGTCTAGCTCCACGCGCCAATGGGGCGAATACGTCCGCGAGATCAAGGCCGGAAAAGAGCGTTTCGCCTGATATGTTACGTCCATGCTTGTAGCAGTGAAACGGCTTTGGTCAAAAGCAGGCTTAACTAGAACTCGTTCTTTCTTATCGGACGCGTCTGTTATCTTGTCCAATAATTTTGATATGCCTTCTTCGTGCCGAATGAAACCGTAAAAAAGTAAGTTACCGCCTAGAAAGTATACTTTCCCGGACCCGATCTTCTTGTAGCCGACAATTGGTAGTTGACGTCCATTTTTCTCGGCGGTTATATAATTCTTGTTCAAGCCGGAGTAGTAGACTGTATTCCAGTCGTCGGGGAGCGCTAGCGGTTTCAAATTAGGCAGATCCAGAGGGTTCGGGGATCTGGTTTTCAATGGGACTTTTCCTGACAATGAGACTTCATGGATAGTAACTCCCATAAAGGTGCCTCGTCTGAATACTGTGAATTCATCCCCGGACTGCGCGTCAACAATAACTTGGCCGCCTTGCTTGACATATTCTCTGATCAGGTTTTCCGCTGTCGCTTTGTTTTTATAGGCGAAGCCGTGAAGGATGAGCGCTTTGAAATGTTTTAGATCGGACAAACTATAGTCATCAATGAAGAACGATTTGCCTGATCCGATCGATGATTTGCTTAAAGACGTGAAGACCGGCGGCCATTGGCCAAGAATCAATGTATCCTCTTTGAGTTCCTGGATGTACGAATTTGGACTTTTGTTACGAAACAATTGAAAAGAGTTGTTCTCATAGATTTTCGCGAATCCATTATCTTTCAGGACTTCATTAAATTTTCTCTTTTGAAAGTCTCTTCTTTGTTTTAGATGACGCGTGAGCACGACAAAATTTGAATTCCAGAGCCGTAGCTTGCGGGCGGCGGTTTCCAGATATCCCAATCGCAGGTAGTCATAGAATGCTGTTACCTGAAGATAGAAGGGCGCGATTGTCGTATATTGACCCTCAGGAGTGGGCTTCTGCCCCAACAGGGGAATCGCCTGGACTATCAGGCCATATGGAGGCCCGACAGGCATAACCCTTCCGCCCGTTTTATCACCACGTATACGCTTGGTTATCTGGAGTTCGTCCCGGGAAAAAACGGAGGTCTTAAAAAAAGTGAAGTCAGTTAAGCGATATGCTTGGCCTACAATGACTGTGACCAGCATTACTACTAAAACTGTTGCCCCGAAGCGCAGGCTCCACTTCCTTATCATGGTTCCCTTTATTTCTTGGAGCGACGCTGATGTAAAAATCAAATATGTCAAAGCGATCATCGAACAGAAAAACATCATGAAGGGATAAGCGAATCTTAAAGTCGAGATATTTCGGAAAACTGGTCCATAGATGCCGAGCGAATAGACGAGACCGAAAATTGACGCCAGCAGAATTGCGAGACGATCGGCTGAATATCGGAAAAGGATAGCAGCGATAACCGCCAGGCTGAAAACCAGCCCCAGGCTTCGGGCTTGATCTGTAAAAGGCATGGAATTGGCAATCGCGATTGAATTCGGAAGCGTTGTACCCCAAACTGGTTCTTCAAGTAAGAAAGGTCCTAGATACCAGGCGCTTATAAGACCGGAAAGAGCGATAGCGTAGACAAAATATCTCAAGGACCATAGGCTTTTACGCTCGATTACTGTTCGCAAAAAAGCATAAACTAGGAGCCAGACGGCTGTTAGAGGGGCCACCATGGGGTGGCTCGGCAGCATCAGCGCAAAGACTGCTGCCAGGGCAAGCCAGTACGCGCGTCGTCCATCGAGCAGTCTCTTCGCGCTTAAAAGTGCCCAGGGAAATAGCAGGAAAGCAAAATAGCGCGTAAAAGAGACGAGAATACTGAATTGCGGGCCGATGCTGGCTGCGCTCAATGGCACAACAAGCGCCGCGCCCAGAGCCCCGAGACGACCGCCGTTGCCCATCCTGACCATGAGATACATAGACAGGCCCATAAGAGCGATAAGGCCTAGGAAGAATAGTCGGCTGGTCAGCATCGTGTTGTTGGTAATCAGGTAGATGGCGACCATAGGTATGTATGCTAGCGGTGGCAGTTTATGTGTTATTTCAAGCCCGGAATACCAGTCCAGATCAATTTTTGGCAGAGTCCCTGTTTGCCTAAGGTTATCACCGAGGCGCTCGGTGATATACATGTGCGACGGCGTGTCAAAACCGGGCGCATAGCCGCCTTGGTTGAGAATCGGTGACATCAAGAACCAGATTATGCCGAAAAGAATCGTAATCGCGGCTATATCCAACAAAACACCGGGAGTCAATTCCCGTGCTTTGGCAAAGATTCCCCGCACCCCGGGTCTCGGCATTTTTGTCTCGCTGATTTGGGATCTTAAGCCCACAAGCTTTGGTTTTCGGACCTCTTTGACAATAACTTCTTTTAGTTTGAACAGGAAATTGAAAACAGGCGATGCTTTTTGTTTTGTGTCCACTTTCTCAACATACCTGCGCGGGTTTTCATAACTCTGGCCGTCGATGGCGCGGAGTCTTCTATAGGCTTCTGAGAGCTCTAACTGGCCGTTACTCACTTGTTGAAGAACCTGCTCTTCTCGATTTTTTATTTGCCGTTGTTCTTCTTCTCGTCTTGGTTTGCTCATGCTGCCCTCTGTTTCTCCGCGAAACCCCGACGTTCAATTTCTCCCCATTCCTGTCGGCCGCGCGCGAAACGGAATATTGCTATGAAACGGAGAACGGAGATGAGCGGGCGATATATAATGTTGTCCGCCAAGGCGTACCCTGTCAATTTAAGCAATTCTTGCCAGCGAGGGTACTGGCGTCGGCTGTGCTCCTGGAGCAGAAGAGCGAAGACCGACAAGAAAGTGCCAAATAGAAACCCCGCGATTATGAAGAGCAGGAACTCAGGCCAAGCCAACAGGCCGAAGGCATAGGCGAGTGGGATAGCGATATAACCAAAGAGCTCTATGATTGGTCCCATCATTTCAAAGAAGAAATAATAAGGCATGGCCAGCAGGCCCAAAGAGCCATAGTTGGGATTAAATAACAGACGCCGATTGTGAATAAGCACGTGCAATAATCCGCTGTACCAGCGGATTCTTTGACTGGCAAGTGATCTCATAGTGGACGGGACTTCAGTCCACGCGATCGGATCAGGCACGAAAACAATAGAATATGGTGTGTCTTCTTCTCTTAAAGAGCGTTGTATGTCAACTATCAACTCCATGTCCTCGACGATCGAGTCTGGGTTAAAGCCGCCGACTGAAATGACGACATCCTTACGCAGGAGCGCGAAAACACCGGCCATAATCAGTAGGGAGTTGAGTCGGCTCAGGGCAAACCTGGAGCCGAGAAAGGCCCGTAAATACTCGACTATCTGGAACATAGGCAGTATTTTATTGGGTAGCTCCATCTTCTGCACCCGGCCGTTCGAGACCGTACAACCGTTGGCGACCCGGATAACTCCTCCGGTAGCGACGACCACACTGGGGTCTTCGACGATCGGTTTTACGACCTTTAGCAGGGCATCAGATTCAAGCAAAGAGTCAGCATCCACACTGCAAATATACGGATACCGGGACACCAAAATGCCGGCATTCAGCGAATCTGCTTTTCCTCCCCGCATTTTATCGACAACAACAAGGCGTTGCAGACCTATCTCGCGCTCAATTATGTACACTCCCCTTATTGGCTGAGTCGAAATTTTGACCTCTCCGTTTTTCTTAATTTTCCGGATGACTCGATCCACCGGTTGGAGATCGTAGGCCCTTTTGAGCACCTTTAGGGTCGAGTCAGTCGAGCCGTCGTTGACAATGATTATTTCCGCCTCGGGGTAATTCAACTTACGCAATGATTCAGCTGATTCGATGATTGTTTCAGCTTCGTTGTAGGCCGGGACGATTACGGATATCGGCGGCGTAAAAGTAGATTTCGATATCGAACCGTAGTCAGAGAAAAAAAGTCGGCGCATGTGCCGAAACAGACCTGATCGAGAAAGGATGAGGAGAACCAGGTATGAGGCGTTGACGGCGAAAAAGTAAAAAATGATCGTTATATTGACAAATCGGACAAACTTGACAACATAAATGAAAAAGAGTCTCTCTAATTCATATGTCATTACATCCACTCCATGAAGCCGAGAGTTACGGCGGCCTCTTCGCGAACCTCGGCATTGAGATCTTGTTTTAGCATGTCTAGAGATTGTTTAATTTTTTCCATGCTTTGATTGATTTCAATTACGTTGGGAGCAGTCCCTTCAATATCCAGCCGACCAAAAAGTCGAATTTTCTCAATTACATAGGAATAATTCATCTTGTTGACTGACTCGATTGATTGCATTTTTAACGTGTCACTATCTGAGTTCAGGTATTCAATCAATTTTTCGGTAATTACTCGCCAGATCTCGATTATCGATCCAATGCTTCGAGGGTCGTCGATTTCGCGAGTCGCGTCTATGAGCGGCGCCAGGCCGCCGGCGTTGCCGACATTAACCAATAGCTGCAGCGCCCTTGTCTTTTTTCCCTCGTCTGCACCGGCCAGATCCTTTATGAAGCTATTGAGATACCCGGTCTCCTCCATAACCTCAAGTGCTCGTTCTCTCGCGTATCGGTCTGAACCAAGCAGGCCCCTCTCAAGGGTCTCATAGCCAAGTTCGCTGAAGGCCGGCAAAGCGAAACCGGCATTATACCGGACCCACCATTGAGGATCACTTAAAAGTCGTGATATGGGATAGACGGCGGCCGGGTTGCCTATACTCGCAAGAGATTTTGCGGCCCGGGCTCTGACCGGCCAAGCCTCGTCTTCGAGGCTTTTGATAAGCGGCTTAACAGCCCGGCTATCACCCGTGCCTCCCAGAGCTCCAGCCGCTTGTGTTCTTACATCAGGCTCTGCATCGTGTAACTTCTTGATCAGAGGGTTAACTGCGCGCCAATCACCAATTTGACCCAACAAATCCGAAGCAAGTGCCCTTGTGAGCGGTTTTGCCGACTCGAGGGCAACTAGAAGAGCCGGGACAGCTTCAGCCTCGAGATCCAGTATGGATTCTTTCAACCGCCGTGTTGGAACACGGTCCGGTTCGTCAAGCAGAGCGACGATTGTCTCAATAATGGGACGAGCCCTTGGCCCATTTTGTCCCGTTACCTTCATTTCATCAACGATTTTGGAAAGACCGCGCACGGCAGTCAGGCGGACATCGGGGTCAGTGTCTTCAAGAGCATCAGTGAAGTTGCCCGTTATATCTGTAATTCTTAAGTCGCCCAGTACTTGCAACGCTGTCCCCCGTTCAGAAGGATCATCAGATGAAAGTTTAGCGACAAACTGATCGACAAACCCCAGCTTCGATAAAGTGTCGGCGACATGGGCTCGATCACTTCCCTTGATATACTCGATTTTTTTTTCCAGTAGGACTTGTAATACTTTGTCATCGCCGGGTCGCTTGCTGATATGAGTCATTTCGGCTGCTGGTGTTTCCGCCACGATTTCATCGACGAGGGCGCTATATTTTTCGTAGCGAGTTGCTCGGTACTCTTCTTCGATGCTTCTGGAAAATTTTTGCGTTATTATACGTGCAATGAGAAAGATAATTATCAGGAATATCGCGATGATGACGGCCCAGAGTAATATCGTAAAGGCGCTCACAGGCAAGCCCCCGTCATATTTGAATTACCTTGTACCAGGTGCTTGGGCAAGGAAAACGTGAATTTAGTGTCCCTACCAGTATCACTTTCAACCCAGATCCGGCCTCCCTGTAAATCCACCAGGCGCTTGACGATCGACAAGCCTAGCCCGGTTCCCGGTGTCTGGCGGTTGATTTCGTTGTCCACGCGGTAGAATTTTTCAAATATCTTTTCTTGTTCCTCCGGCGCTAATCCGATGCCGGAATTTCTGACGGAAATTAGAAATTGATCACGTTTCTCTGATACTTTGATCTCGATCTCGTCACCTGGATGCGCGTATGTAATCGCGTTCGTCAGCAAGTTTATTAGGATTTGCGTTACCATGTTGCTGTCGATGATAGCCGGCGAAAGATCATCTGGAATTTGGACGCTAACGTTGAAATCCGCCAGACTCGTTGACAGCAGAGAAGTCACTTGATCAACTATTTTCTCAAGCTGCGTCGGTCGTCTGTCCAACTTTGCCTGGTTAGCTTCGAGCTTCGTGAGATCGAGTAAGTCTTGTATTAAGTCTGAAAGGCGCGCGGACTCGCTGTTTATCAAGTCAAGATAGTGCTTTTGAGATTTGTTGGTTATGTCGCCGAGTTGCTCTATTAGGAGTTCGCTGAAGCCATGAATTGAAGTAAGAGGCGTCTTTAGTTCATGAGCCACTGTCGAGTAAGAAGCGCTGGGTGTTTCTTGGTCGGTCACTTCCTTACTTCGCGTCTGCTGTTTGATGTCCGTAGGCTTAGAGGATACACGGTTGATGTTTAAAACACCAAGCAACTCCCCTGAGAGCGCCCCCAGGCTCGACAAGTCTTTCTCGCTGAAATCTGTGTCTTTGGTCTTATCGCAGACCGTGAAATAACCGAAAACATCACCATTGATTGCGAGCGGTTGTCCTATCACATTGCGTACTTTTTCTCTTAAGGGGTCTTGTTCGCCGTTCCAGTGGTTGATGATGACAGACTTTTTGTCCTTTGCAGCTGTCCCAATTGTCTGTTCTCCCATCTTATACTTCAGTCCACCCAAGTTTTTGGTAGGTTTACCAGTCATCGCTTCCAAATAAAGCTCACCGGTCTCTTCGTCGGCCAAGAAGAGAAGGCCCAGTCCGGCGTCGGTAGTTACGACGGCTTGATTGAGTAACGTCTCCAAGAGTTCTTTCCAGCTGTGGCTGTGTATGATTCTTGATGTCGCCTCTTCCAATACTTTGTAGTCCACTAAACTTTCATTCATTGTCTTGTAGAGCTCGGCGTTGTCGATGGCCACACCCGCCTGATTCGCCAGGAGAGTTAAGATCTCAAGATCTTCTTGGTTGAAGACGTCACCTGATTTTTTGTTATTGACATTCAAAACGCCGATAACACGATCGCGCATCCTTATCGGGACACAAATCAATGATTTTGTCTCATATTTTTGCCTGCTTCGGCGTTTAAAACGATTATTTTCCTCTATGTTTGTGATCAGCAGCGGTTTTCCAGTCTCCGCGACGCTGCCGGATATACCCTCACTCAGCTTGATTCTTATCTGGTTGGAGATTTGTCTGCTCAGACCATTAGAGTTGGAGATACGCAGATTGTTTTGCTCATCAAGCAACATTACCGAGCCGATCTTGGCGTTCGCGACATCCAGTGATTGCTCGAGAATGTATTGCAGTAACTCATCAATGTCGCGTATTCCGACCATGGCTGTTGAAACATTATGCAACGCTGATAAAGCGTCAATTTTCTGCTCAAGGTGTGATAGGGCCGGGGCAGGCACGGACTTTTTTGTCTTATCTTTCATGTCTAGCACCCGTCTTACGCGGACGGCTAATTCCCGCGGGCTGAAGGGCTTAAGAATATAGTCTTGGGCTCCAAGCTCCAGGCCCTTTATGACATCTCTCTCCATGAGCTTGCCGCTCAAAAAGATAATAGGAATGTTTTTTGTTTTGGGATCAGATTTCAATTGGCGACAGACTTCATACCCATCGATGTCCGGCATTAAAATATCGAGTAAAACGAGGTCGGGATTTACAAGGTGAGTTTTCTCCACTGCTTCTCGACCCGTATTGGCGGCGGTAATTTCGTATCCCATCGCCCGTAGTTTAGCCGAGATAAGCTCCACGATTGCTTGCTCATCATCGGCAATTACTATTTTTTCCATTACCAATTTAGATTGATACTCCTTTAAGAACTACGAATGCTCCGTTTGGCAATTCTTTCCCATATGCCTCCAAAACATGCAGATTTCTAGAGATGCTAATTAAATTTCCTGAAGGTTGCTTTTAATGATGGGGTCGAAACCTGTATCATAGCGATGTCGTGGTATTTAAGTCGGCCAAAAAGAGGAGATTTGTTGAGTGTGAATTTACCAACCATCATTCAAGGCGGCATGGGCGTTGGGGTGTCTGGATGGCCTCTAGCCAATGCTGTAGCTAGCTGCGGATATATGGGTGTAGTTTCCGGCGCTATTCTAGACGTCGTAATGTTAAGGCGACTTCAGGACGGCGATCCGGGAGGCCATATTCGTCGGGCATTGGCTCATTTTCCGGTTCCGGACATCGCCCAGAAAATTGCTGAGAAATTTTATATCCCCGGCGGTAAAGGCTTGAAAGAAGCCTATCGTTCTACCCCTATGTACGCGGTCAATCCAAATCAGGCTTTGCAGGAAATAACCGTTGTAGCCAATTTCGTGGAAGTCTGGTTGGCAAAACAAGGGCACAGCGGTGTCATCGGCGTAAACTATTTAGAAAAGACACAGATGCCGAATCCGGCTTCTATTTACGGGGCTATGCTGGCCGGAGTCGACTATGTGTGTATGGGGGCGGGCATACCGAGAGAAATTCCCGGGCTCATGGATGAATTGTGTGATCACAAGGAAGTTGCCCTGCGGTTGGATGTCGACGGAGCATCACGAGAAGATGTTTTTAGAATTTTATTCAATCCTAGGAAGATACTCGGCAAAACGTTGCCAAAGCTGCAGCGGCCCAAGTTTCTCGCGATTATAGCTTCAGCGGTTCTCGCGATTTCTTTGGCGAGGAAGTCAACAGGGAAAGTTGATGGGTTTATTGTCGAGATGCCATCAGCGGGAGGGCACAATGCCCCGCCGAGAGGCGGTATCCAACTTGATGAAAGAGGAGAGCCGATATATGGACCCAGAGACCGAATTGATTATGAAAAAATCAAGAACCTGGGACGTCCGTTCTGGCTGGCCGGACAATGCGCTTATCCGGAAAAACTCTCAGAAGCGCTTGAGCTCGGAGCCGTCGGGATACAGGTCGGCACACCTTTTGCTTTTTGCCGGGAATCGAGCTTGACAGGCGAAATAAAACAGGAAGTTTTGAGCCACTCGCTTGACGGACGGGTGGAAGTTTTTACAGACCCGGTAGCCTCGCCGACAGGGTTTCCTTTTAAAGTCGCTAAAGTCAAAGGCTCGCTAGCGGAGGAAGAAGTCTATGAAAAGCGCAAAAGAATTTGTAATTTAGGTTATCTCCGTCAATTGTATAAGAAAGACGACGGCTCGGTTGGATACAGGTGTCCAGCTGAGCCGCAAGAGGCATATGTTCGCAAGGGAGGCGCTTTGGAGGATACTGTTGGTCGCCGGTGTCTTTGCGCCGGGTTGATGGCTACGATTGGCCACCCGCAGGTGCAGAAAGGCGGCCATGTTGAGCCGCCCATAGTCACTGCCGGCGATGATCTCCTGAATATCAAGCGGTTTATTAGAAATTCTAGTCTTTCCTATTCGGCCCAAGACGTTATAAACTATCTTCTTCGGAAATAAAATCCGAGAAATGAAAGGATGGAAAGATGGAAAAAGCTAAAAAGGGCGATAAAGTTAGCGTTCATTATACGGGAAAGCTGGAGGACGGTAGCGTGTTTGACTCGTCCACTGAGCGCGGGCCGTTGGAGTTTACAATTGGAGACGGCCGGATCATGCCGGCTTTTGAGGAGGCCGTGACAGGCCTGTCAGTCGGAGAATCGGTCACAACTGAGGTTGTTGCTGAAAAAGCGTATGGTCCCTACAGAAACGAAATGATTGCTGAAATTGATCGCTCTCATTTTCCCGAAGATGTCAATCCGAAAGTCGGGGACAAATTGGAAGCGAAGGATCCCAACGGCGTTGTGACGATTGTGGTCGTCAAGGATTTCTCCGACAAGGTCATTACAATCGACGCCAACCATCCACTGGCCGGAAAAGACCTTAAGTTTGATATTGAGTTGGTAGAAGTCGCCAAAGAATAGGAGCTGATCTGCTCTTTTTTTGCAGCTTAGATAATGGTGCCCCTAGTTGTAACCGGGCCGGTGGATTCAAGTTACTCAAGAATGCAGGCTAGGCAGCTGTCGACTCATGCCATTGTCGTTATCTAAGATACGATAAAGTAGGCACACCCCGGCGAAAACACCGGCAACGAACTATTGCTGGGGAATGACGCACGATTCCGGCTCGTGATCTTCCCTCAAGCCTGCGTCCCGGGATGCTTTCGCACCGGAAGATGAGCGCTTTCCCTAAATTACAAAGCAGGCAAAATGGGCAAACAATAATCCAAACAATAATCAAAAGATGAAGGGTCTGACAAAAAGTCTCTATGGGCGGTCTAGCGGCAGAAATTAATGAGCTGAAAACGCATGATCATATTTGTCTGATCTATCAGACCAGAGAAGAGCAGCTGGCTGCTGTTGTTCCTTTTGTTCAAATCGGTCTGGAAAAAGGCGAGAAATGCGTTTGTATAGTTGATGAAAACACCTCTGAGATAATTGAAAACGAGCTAGCTAAGGCAGGGGGTGATGTCGAGCGCTATCTGACAGCCGGTGCCCTAGTGATCTTGACAAAGCACGAGGCATATTTAAACGAAGGCGCTTTTGAGCCGAGCGAGATGATCAAGTTCCTAACAAAAACCATTAGCGAAGCAAAAAGTGAAGGCTTTAAAGCTCTTCGGGTGACAAGTGAGATGACCTGGGTGCTCGGGCTCGAATCCGGCAATGAACGACTGGCTGAGTATGAAAACAAACTTAATGAGCTATTTCAGGACAGCGACGTTCTCGGTATCTGCCAATATGATATCGAACATCTCGATCCGGAGATTATTCATCAAGCGATATACACTCATCCACTGGTTATATATAAGGGCCGTGTCTGGAATAATTTTCAATACCTGAGCCCGGATATGCTTCTGGGCGAGAATAAGGGGCAACTACATATCGACGCTGCGTTCACTGGTATGATGGCGGCCAACACCAGCCAGGAAAAGCTACAAAAAACAAACCGCATGCTCAACTTAATTCGTGCTTGTAACGAGATCATCGTGCGAGCCAAAGAAGAAAAACAACTAATAGACGATATATGTCATTTTATTGTAGCTCAAGGCGGTTATAAGCTTGTTTGGATCGGTTTTGCCGGACATGACAAAGAGAAGACGGTAGAGCCGGTTGCTGAAGTGGGTTTCGAGAAAGATTACCTAGAAAAGGCTAATATTGTCTGGGCTGACACGGAAAGAGAGCGGGAACCGACTGGTGCCGCGATAAGGACGGGAAAACCTGTCGCGTGTTTAGATATTCTTCATGACCCGTCTTGCAAGCCCTGGCGAGTGGAAGCGATAAAGCTAGGTTATCAGTCCTCTCTGGCCCTGCCGCTAACGGTTGATAGTAAAGTGATAGGCGCTCTAAATATTTATTCTCAGGAGCCGTTTTTCTTCGATGAAGATGAGATCGACCTGCTGGTGGAACTTGCCAACGATGTCGGTTTCGGAATTCATTCAATTAGAACAGAAAACGAAAGAATTCAAGCCGAGAAAGCGCTACATGAGAGTCAAGCGCAGCTTATCGAGGCGCAAAGTTTATCTAAGATCGGCAGCTGGTCATGGATAATTGAGACTGATACGGTTGCGTGGTCGGCTGAGATGTATACGTTAACCGGATTGGACGAAAACTTGTCGCCTCCGGCATATGCCGAGCTGTCCTCTTGTTATACAGATCAGAGCTGGAACATGCTCCAACAAGCGGTAGACAGGGCGATGCGCCTTGGGGAACCGTATGAGTTAGAGTTGGACGTGGTGCGTCCCGACGGGAAAATTAGGAACACACGTACTTTGGGTGAAGCGGTATGGGACCAGGAAGGTCGTATCACTCGCCTGCATGGGACAGCTCAAGATGTCACCGAGCGCAAGCAAGCCGAGGAAGAATCGAAGTCGGTGGAGAAAGCGCAGACCAAAACGCTTGCTTTACTTCAAAATATCTACGATACAGCGCCATTAGGTATGGCGTTCTTAGATACCGATCTCCGCTATGTTCGCATAAATAACACGCTTGCTGAGATAAACGGGATCCCGGTTAAAGACCACATAGGCAAAACAGTATCCGAGGTGTTACCTGATGTAGCGCAAAGTGTTGAACCGCTTTTTCGCCGCATTCTAGAAACAAAGGAGCCGGTTTTAGATACTGAAATAGAAGGCGCGACTCCAGCGCGACCTGGTGATTCACGGCGTTGGCTATGTAATTATTATCCCGTTATCGGTTCTGACGGAGATGTTCTCGGTCTGGAATTAATTGTCGATGAAATCACGGAGAGAAAGCGAACCGAGGAGCAGATAGAGCAGCTCTCGAGATTTCCTTTTGAAAATCCCGCTCCGGTCTTCCGCGTTGGCAAAGACGACAAGATGATTTACGCCAACCCGGCTTCTGATCCTTTGCTGGCAGAGTGGGGTACAGCGGTTGACCAAGAGGCGCCTGATTTCTTACGCGATCTCGTCGCCAAGGTTCTTCCCTCCGGCAAAATTGAGAAAGACATTGAACTAAAACATGAGGACAAGACCTTCTCTTTCACGGTCGCCCCTGTAGCCAAAGACAATTATGCAAATTTCTATGGAGTCGATATCAATAACCGCAAAATTTTTGAGCAGGGCCTACGCCTGAGCGAATTAACGTTAGCCAACATGAACGAAGGCGTAAATCTGGTGAAAGCCGATACCGGTACAATCGTCTACACTAATCCAAAATTTGAGCAGATGTTCGGTTATGAACGCGACGAGATGCTCGGTAAGAATATTTCTGTAGTGAACGCGCCGACCGATAAAAGCCCCGAGGAGGTCGTGCGGGAGACTAAAAAAGCGCTGGAGAAAAAAAATGTCTGGAGAGGAGAAGTTCATAATATTAGGAAAGACGGCACCTTGTTTTGGTCCCATGCGACCGTATCTACATTCAATCACCCGGACTACGGCCCTGTCGTGGCAGCAATTCAAGAAGATATAACCGAGCGAAAGCAGGCCGAGGGGGATATTAGAAGGAACTCAGAGAGGTTGGAGAGAGCCCAGAGGGTAGCTCGAATGGGCTTTCTTGATTGGCACATCAAAACAAATGAGATTGAATTGTCTGATGAAGTTATTGATCTTTTCGGCCTTAGCAAAGACAAGAAACTTATAACACCGGACCTTGTTGTCGAGGTTGTTCATCCTGACGATCGTGAGTTTGTGCAAAAAAACTTGGAGCAAGCCGTTCGCGGAGAGAAAAAATACAACATTGATCATCGAATACTGCGACCGGACGGAACCATCCTTTGGATGCAGTCCCAGGGGGAGTTGACTCGTGATTCGGAGGGCGAGCCCGACACTTTGCTTGGCACTGTGGTCGATATCACCGATCGCAAGAGGGCCGAAGCCCAAATCAAACTCTTAAATGAAGGGCTGGAGGAACGGGTGAGAATACGAACAGCCGCGTTGGAAACCGCCAACCGGGATCTTGAGGCGTTTACCTATTCTGTCTCTCACGATTTGCGCGCTCCGCTTCGGGCAGTAGACGGCTTCGCGCGTATTATTAAACAAGATTACCAGGATGTCCTTGATATTGAGGGCAACAGGTTGTTGGATATTGTCATGAATAGCGCTCTCAATATGGGGCGCTTGATCGACGACTTGCTGACCTTTAGCCGCTCGGGGCGCAAAGAAGTGAAAAAGAGCTCAATCGACAGTGACCGAGTGATTCAATCGGTTTTTGATGAGCAAAATTTATTGGAACCGGGGCGCGATATTTTCTTAAACAAGCACAAATTGTCCGTGGTACAAGCTGATCCGGCAATGATCAAGCAAGTTTGGGAAAATCTAATCTCCAACGCTATCAAGTTCACTAATAAGAAAAAGCGGGCTCAGATTGAAATAGGTTCGTTTGAGAGAGGCGATCAGGATGTTTTTTGGATAAAAGATAACGGCGTCGGGTTTGATATGAAATATAAAGATAAGCTGTTTGCGTTATTTGAGCGGCTACACACTGATAAGGATTGCCCCGGCACAGGTGTTGGTCTGGCTATTGTAAAGAAGATTATAGAGCGAAACGGTGGCCGCGTTTGGGGCGAGGGCAAAGTCGGCAAAGGGGCAACAATCTATTTTACGTTGCCTAGAATGAGTGCCGACCGCGGAGATGTGGCCGCTTAACAATATATTATTTAGTCCCCAGTCTATTTGGGTAAGAATGCTATAGAGTGTCGATAAAAGGTTCCCTCAGCAAAAGATAACTCAATTTCGGGTCGGCGCCCAAGAAACGAAATGGCGGAGGTAGAGACGAAAGCGTTTGGCGTCGGGGGAGCTGTTAGTGCAGAACGAACTGGAAGTTCTACTCATTGAGGACAACTCGAACGACGTAGAGTTGACCCTAAGAGCGCTAAGAACACGTCATTTGGCAAGCAACGTGATCGTTTTAAATGATGGGGCAGACGCGCTTGAATATTTCTTCAACGACGAGAGACCTGTTCGAGGTCGTACGCCTAAGGTAATTTTTCTGGACTTGAAGCTCCCGAAAATTGGCGGTTTGGAAGTATTGCGGAAAATGAAGTCGAATGAAGAGACGAAAATTATTCCCATTGTTATACTGACATCCTCTAGGGAAGAGTCGGATTTGATTGAAAGTTACCGGCTAGGCGTCAATAGTTATATAGTGAAACCGCTTGAGTTCACGGAATTCGCGGAGGCTGTTGCGAATCTTGGTTTCTACTGGATGAACTTGAACAAATGCGCCTAGAGCATGTCCGGAAACCGCGTCTTTTTCTCTCGCTCTCGCTCATGGTCTAGCCGCTCTTTGCGCTCAGAAGCGACAAATATGAATCGACCCACTCAATTTCTCCTTTCAGCAGAAAAGCAGGCCTTGTCGCTACTCCGAATCGGTGGGGTGGGCACCCGCTGTCTTGCAGAAACTTGAGGAGAGCTTCATAGTCTATTATCTTTTCTTCCAAGGCCAACCGATATTGCTCGAGTGACGATTGTATGGTTTTGGTAGGGAGCAAGCTAGAGTTATATGTGCCGATATCAATTTGCCACCTGATATGTTCCGGCTCGCTTAAAAGTGTTTTCAGCTTTGCCTTCAAAGCTCTCTTGCCCTCAGCGCTGATTGTGTAGAGTTTGCGAAGACGGTTTTCAGAACTGATCTTATTAGTCCGTTTAACGAGACCATCTTTTTCAAGGTCTCTGAGCAGTTTGTAGATTGAAGACATCGAGAGACCGGCCCAGAATCGCATATCACGGTATTTAACTTCCTTTTCTATTTGGTACGGGTGCATCGGGGCCTCGGACAGCAGCCCCAATAGAGCGGTCTTTGTGTTGGTTAGCTCGGTCATAGTTTTTCTCCTAAACGATTGGAACACTGTATATGTACAATATTGGCAATATCCATTATAATAACCATAGAATATCGATTGTCAAGGTACGTCGTTTACCCATTTTGTTGTTGGAATTCGCGCCATGTTGTAAGGACCGCGTATGATCTGAACGCGTTAAAGATTCATTAAATCGGGATGCCTGAATTCAAAATCGAGCCGATTCTTCACTTTCTCGCTGCTAATTATTTTGTACCGGCTCGAGATGGTCTCATCGAAGACCGGTGTTTCCAACCCGGCATCGCCAGCCATTTTTGTGTAGAATTCTCTTTTTTGGGGATGGCTATCGGCGCAGCAATTGAAGGTCTCTCCCCAAGCTTTGTGCTCGATTATTCGTTCGATAATAGTGACACAATCATCGAGGTGTATCATATTCACTCTGGCTTCCGGCTCGGGGATGAGTTTTCCTGGAGGAAAAAACCGGGCCGGGTCTCGCCCGTAGCCAATCAATCCACCAAACCTCACAACAGTGGTTCTGATGGCCGGGCTGTCACCCAGCAGCTGCTCAATAATCGACCAGGGATTGTCCGGAGTCTCTAGCCCGTCCTGTTCAGTGATTGTTTGATTGACGTTTGAATAGACCGAAGTCGAGCTGACGAAGAGCAGTTTTTCGACCTCGCTCTCCTCAATCCACGGCAGCAGTCTTTGATAATCCTGAAGATTATTTGACGGGATATTGATAATCAGGATAGGTGATTCCAGAAAGCGCCGGATATCATCGGATACCCGCCCGATATCGACAAGATATGGTTCAATACCGCGACCCGCCAAAAGCTCGAGTCGCTGCTGTGAGGTGGTTGAGCCCTTTACTTTATATCCCAGCTCTACCAGACGCTCAGCCAGGGGCAACCCGAGCCAACCACACCCCAGGACACTTATTATTTTCATAGCTTTATTATAATCCCAAACAAGTTCTCCGGCGGGCTTTAGCGGATAAGCTTCGAACATTCTCAGCGAACAATAGACACACATCAGGCCCCAATACAATTAAAGGCTAATTGAATATATTTTGCTCACCGACCGATGACTACAATATGACTGAAACTTTGCGAATCCGTCCTGCCAAAAAACTTTATGATATGATCGTTACGTTGTTCATAGTGCTCACTGTTTTTCTCTTTTGGTTGGCGCTCTCTTCAACAAGTCTGATAAGCGGTTTATTTCCGGCACTCTTCGCGACTGCTTTCGGTTGGATGGCATCTATCTTGATCCGCCGACCTTATTCGCTTGTGCTCAACACAGACGGCCTGCTGATAGAGACACCTTTCGGTGACTCTTTCTTTGACTGGTTCGGGTTTGAATGGTTTGCCATCAAATACGTGGATCCCTTTACCAAGCATATTGTCTTCAAGCTCAAGCCGGATGTGGACGTACCTCAGTTGTACCAGAGGTTTCGTTCGGAAGATCACGAAGTCGGTCTGTTCCCTTATTTCGAAATTGGGAATAATGAGTTATTGCAAATTATGCGTCAATATCGGTATCGCTCTTAAGACCTCGAATAACTCCTTTATCTTACGCTATATCCCAGGAAAAGCGCCATTTCCCCTGAAAACATAATCCAGACAGTGAAATTCTTCCAACGCTATTTCTATTTCACAAGTTCTTTTTTCATCTCTGCAAACTCTTCTTTACTTATTTCCCCCTTAGCAAACCTCTCGTTAAGGATTTCCAAGGCATTGCTACCCGATGTAGTGGCAGAAGTCCCTCCAGGGGAAAACTGCTTGACGATCCATACAACTAGAAGAATAGCCCCTGCAAAAAATAGAAGCATGAAAATAAAACCAAAAACCATGCCAAAAACACCAAAGCCAGATCCGCCCATCATTCCACCATTTCCCCAATCCATCAAAATAATCTCCTCCTAAAGATAGTCTCAATCCCCAACCGTAGCATTATGGAGCCTATGTGCTAATCAATCTTTTCGTCTCTGATACAATAAACTTATTATGAATAAAAAAGCAGAAAACTCCAAAGAATGTAGTACGGAAAAGGTCGCGACCACAGAACCTAGCATTGAAAAGGTCGCGGTCACAGAACCTATTACGGAAAAGGTCGCATTTGTAAAAGTAATTGAAGAAAGTGAAGCTACAGGAAAAGTCAAAGAAATTTATGAAGATATCAAAAAGACCCTTGGAATCGATTTTGTTCCTAATATGTATAGGGCCATGGCAAATAATCCGGAGTATTTAGACACTAGTTGGAAAAAAATCCAGGCCGTAATGACAAAACCCGGACAGCTAGACAGCAAAACAAAAGACATTGTTGCTCTTACCGTATCAATAATGAGCGGAGCTGAATATTGTATTGGTGTTTATAATGAGGCAGTAAGGCACGCCGGCCTAGATGACGAAGCCTTAACAGAGTTGTATTCAATTATCGATACTTACGCTGGACTTAACCGGCTAAATATTGCATGGGGAGTTAAGCCGGATAAAAAACCATGGTATGGGTGTGCGGGATAAATAATTAAGCAAACTGTTACTTTTGAGTAAGTGTCAATGACCAGTGCATTAACCAGAGCAATAACTCTGCAAACTTCTCTCGCCAAAGGTCAAAGCTTAGGGCCATTGTGAAAAAAGATGCATAGCAGGTTTTTTGGTGGCCTTAGTGGATAAGCTTCGAACATTTCACGTATAAGTAGAATAGCTATTATTCGATCGCTGTGTATTATTTTATCGCGGAAGAATGGTCGGTATCAAGTTCAAGAAGATAAGGAGCAACAAACCCTTTGTATTTAATCTTCCTTTTATCAGGCAAGTCCTTCCATCCGGTTATTCTTTCACGACATTTCTTCGAGCCGCACGCGCATTTTTTCGGGAAATGGTCGACACCGTAGTTTCTCATAGCATAATCAAAAGTTATTTCTTCATCGTCGCCGATATCCTTTATTGCAACAAAATCATGAGCGCCGGTTTCATTTACCTTGATACCGCAATTAGGGTCGCATGAATGATTGACCTTACTTATTAATCCGGCATGGAAAACATACTTATTTTTGCCTATCTGTGAAGCGTGAGAGTAATTTCCATCCAACACCTTTTCAATAACTCCAACCATTACTGTTTCGCAAGCTTCAAATGATCTGGTTGCAAAAATCCCTTCTCCTTTTCCAACAGTATTCTTTAACGAATATCCTTCTTCCATACAAAATCTCCTTATTTTAGACCATCCACGTGGCGCCGAGGATTCTTCTGTACCTGCGGTTTTTAAGCCGTGGGGTGCTGAATAATTCCATCTGTTCGCAACCTAACTGTAACGTATAGCTGCAATAATCGCGAGTGGACACTAAATGATCTTAAATGATCTGCCGGGTTTATTCGTGCCAACTTCAGGTCTTCGTGGACGCAATGGGACAATCTTCAAACTTTTCTAGCGAGAAATATAGATTCGATTACCTTGTAATTCGGGTGGGCGATAGTAGACACTATGCGAACTTTAACCAATCGGCCTATATTCAGATGTTACAGTAGCTAGAGGCATGTTTCAAGAGTTTGGTGGTAGTTTGATCTTTGATTTCCTATCTTGAGGGCTCACTATTCGAACTTTTTAGTGCTCGAGGATTATTGCAAAACGTAAGCTAGGTGGTCCGAACAGAACATCATTTGAACTTTGAGCAATCTTTGCTTCTTTAATACTCAACTAAGCCACCTCTTTTAACGTCTTTCTTTTATTAATATATTTACGTTTGCCGCCAAGTATTGTGCCTCTTCTTCTTTTGTTAAGTTTAGGTAAACACCGCCCACAACCGTCAAAGCGACCTGTTTGAATAGCTTGCTGAACCTTATGTAATGAGTCAAAATCTTTTCTATTTTGGTCATTGAATCTACAGGCTTTGGTCCATTTCTTGGTATCATGAATCTCTCTAGTTTGTAGATTACACACGTACCGAGCTTTTGCCGCATCGGGCGGCGATGGAACTGCTACTGGAGGAGCTCCCGTTGCTAACCAAGCTATTATCTGTTTAATAATCCACGCTTTAAGCGCTTCTTTACCTTCTTCACGCAACGCCTCACGTTTTTCTTGAACTATCTTTTTTGCCTGATCGCGACCGTCCTGAAGCTCTTTCTTAGCTTGATCGCGCGCATCTTGAACTATCTTTTTGGCCTGATCACGCGCTTGTTTAACTATCTTTTTGGCCTGATCGCGGGCTCCTTGAACTAACTTTTTGGTCTGATTTTCGGCCTTCTTGCGCGCATCTTGAACTATCTTGCTAGCCTGATCACGTGCATTTTGAAGCACTTCATTAGTCTTATCTTTAAGCTTTTGGCGCAAGTCTTTGACAGTATTTTCCAGGTCTTTGATTTTCTTGAGCAACCGTTTGAGTTTATTGCGTAGGTCTTTGATCGTATTGAGATACTCTTTAATTTTATTGCGTAGGTCTTTAATTGTATTGCTCAACCTTTTGATTTTATTGCGCAGGTTTGAAAGTGTTGACATAGTTGTTAGTTTTCCCAATTTTAAGAAAATAAACTTATAATAATTCTCCCTGTGTTGTTGATTAACAAGCACGCTACGTGAGATATATCCTGCGTTTATGTAGAAGAGCAATATATAAAATGAATACATAATGAACAAATGGGTGCTGCGTGGTTTGTAAGTTCCAAACTTCATCCAGGGGCATAAAGAAGAAAAAATGGCTCCGTATAGCCAAAATAAACGGGAGCTCCCCGAGTGAGAAGCAAACAATGACAACATGCTATAAGGATTTGAACTTTTCAGGGATACGTGCGTATCTTGACCTAGCCAAAGAGAGAATGGCATAGCAAAACCGAAAAGGGGCTGTGGGCCTTAGTGGATAAGCTTCGAACATTTCGATTTATATCTGAGGCGTGATTATCGTAAAGATATTTATCCAGTGTATTTCAATATTTTGCTTTCACTTTAATTTTTGACAAGTGTTTGTATTCGGGCATTTTTCGGATAGTTGTCCAGTATTCTTCGATCACATCCGCGTCGATCACCACATCTGTCGAGTAAAGCGCATCCATTCCGTCTTTTTTGCAGCCTGAAATCCAATAATATTCGCCTGTGTCAACATCGAAGTAGTTTGCCTTGAACCCACTACCCTTCAAGGTCTGGAAAGTCTTCTCCCCATAATGAATAGATTTTCCCGTCTTTGAGAAAGTCACGCGGCCTATCCTAGCTGGACCGGATATTCCGTGATTATCCCCTTTGAATTC
>SDBV01000096.1_pt1 | contig 98396 bp, 196 predicted proteins | sample 2277081 | NCBI WGS metagenome assembly SDBV01 (sample SAMN10402039, study PRJNA504765) | marine sediment metagenome | isolation source: marine sediment core GS10_PC15, 223 cmbsf | place: Arctic Ocean: Southern Knipovich Ridge | collected 2010
GGTAACATCGCTCCCATTGCTATGTTTACTAGTTCAATAGAGCAGGATTATTTGGAAAATGACACATACATATATGAGATATATGTTAACGCTTCTTCGTCCTATGACCCAGATGGGGCAAGAGAGGATCTACTGTATAATTGGGTGTGTCCTGGATTTGATACTACGAGTGGTATTGATAACGTATATACCGTAAGTGGCGCAGGAATTTTGGTAGTTTCACTCACCGTGACTGATCAGGGTACTCCACCGCTTAGTGATGATTTTGTGCAGTATATAGGTCATCCTACATCAACTGCTAAATGGAAAACTATTTTTATGGCGTCTGACAAATATATTTATTCTACCATTAATGGTGGTGAAGTTTGGTTGCAAAAAGAATTATACTAAGAGGTGACATATGGCATGGATAGATCCACCAAAGAACCAGGAGGCTGGGGGTATCGTCGTGGCTGCGGAACATTCAGGTGATCGTGAGGTTTGGGAGAATAATGTGCTATACCATTGTGGTTTTAGTTGCGAGAGGCAGTGGTACTATCCCTTCTTGTCTGATCACTACGAGGCTTGGTCCTATCTTCCGTTTGTTAAGTTTAGAGTACCAACGGGATTTCCTGGAGCTTTGGTAAGTGCTGAACTTTATTTGAGACTTGGTAGTGTTAGTATTATTGATGTGCCCGAAGCAAGTACCTTCACTCAGCGTTATTACTATAGATCAGTATCAGAGTATAATCCTGCCTTTCCTTGGGATCCATTGAGTGTTGCTGATTGGTTTTATGCGGGTTGGACTGATACAGGAGAAGAGACAGATAATTTTCAATCATTGTATGATGCGTATATTGTAGCCCGTGAGGACATTTGGTTAGATCCTGTTGATATGACTGTGGCTCTTCAAGACGCCATAGATAGAGGTGAGGAGTGGCTCGCCATTAGGTATGCACCAACCGATGTAAAACCAGTTGGTTACGATTGGGATAATAGACTTACGGATAATGATCAAGTGTGTTACTTAACAACGTATGGAGCACTCAACGCACCTTGGGTTCCTAGCCCACCTGGATTTAGTCTTCCAGAGTGTGCTGCCAGTCCTTGGTTAAAGATCACATATGATGGTGGTGATACACAATACGAACCAGGTGAGGATGTGGCTGCTGCGGGTCAAGGTAATCATGTTATGTGTTTAGCTGTTGATTACAAGACGCAGATGGCATTGGCGGGAACTATTAGTGGCGGGTTATGGTTTACTTGGAGTGGTGGTGGTGAGTGGGAAAAGATTTATGAGGTGGAGACAGGGATAAGTGCAGTGTGGTGTGATATCATAAGGAACTTTCAAGATTATCCAGACGATCAACTTTCTTTCTTTGGAACCGTGAGTGGAGAGTTGTATAGGAGTATTTCCTCTCTTGCTGGTTATTACAAGGTTGCGGAATTCGGCTCTGTGGTAGTTGATATTATGACGAGTAATGCCGATTCAGATAAGGTGGTCGTTGGGGTAGAGGACGGTATTTGGATTTCAAGAGATGGTGGTGTAACGTGGTTAGAGACACTAGAAGCACCTTAAACGGTGATATTTGTGAGGATGGTATATAATGTCTATCTTTGGTAAAAATACAGACGGTAGTTTGAATGGCGGTTTTGCTAATGACCTTTATGGCTGTCGTTACGAACTTACTGAGGATGGTACGGTTTCATCAATTACTGCTCGCTTGAATAGAAGTGTGTCTGGAAGTGACCCAAACGTAAGGTTTGCCCTATACACAGACCCCAATGCTGGTGGAGGGGCACCAAATCCACCAGTTGATATGGTATTCATTGCTGCGACTGAGGCTGTACCAGTAACTTCAACTGTCTTTGGGTGGATAAGTGCTGACTTTGTTTCCCCGGTAGTTCTATCGGCTGGTTGGTATTACTTAATGTTTATTGGACAGCCTGTAGCAGGTTCTCAAGTCCAGATTAGGTATATTGATACGGATGCAAATAGTGTGCGTACTTTGGGATTTGGTTACGTCAATATTTGGCCTGATCCCTACAACGCAGACCTTGGGTTTACTCGTAACTTCTCTATCTATGCTACGTATACCGTTACCCCACCAGTTGCATCCACTTTACAAGGTTTATTCTGTCGTGGAGATGAGATACAAGTTGTATTTAGTGAGGGTGTGGCATATAGAAGTCCAGATTTTGGAACAACGTGGTACACCATTTCTGGCATGATAGGAGAAACTATAGGAGATGTAGGGTTCGATCATTTGGATCCGCAGAAGTCATTTTTTGGGGGAGACCATGCGTTATGGGTATTTGATTATGTTGTAGATGAAACCTTTTATTTTGTAGAGGGAATATCTATTAGTGGAGTTGTAACACATATAGATTGTGATTTGGATTCTGGGGTATCCGTAATAGGTACGGATGAGTCACTGTATAAGTCACCTGATTTTGGAGTAACTGCTTATATATGGAAAGCCTTAGCTGTAACTGACGTAGGAATTGGTGGAAGTGACACCATAACTACAAGTTAATGGGGATATAATGGATAGACGAGAAGCTAAAGAAATAGTAGATTGGGTTATAGCTGAAATATACAAAAACCGATTTTCTTATGTGACTGATGGAAGATTAGACCTAAGTAAGTCGCACATTGGGACTATATCAGGCACACAAACCTATGGTGGGCCAATTGCTGCGGGTGCTATATGGGATCGTCATGTACAGCTTAATGCCGATATTGCTGGCACTAAGGTAAGACAAGCAACAACTAGTGAACGTGGTACAGTAAGGCTTGATAATACACCAGGTGGAACTGATGGTGAGGTGTTAGCAGTTCCAACATCAAACGTAATGTATGATCATGGGGTAGCTGTTTCAGGTATTCATGGTGTTATTAGTGAGATAGTGGGAGTTGATGATGTACAAACACTAACAAATAAAATACTTGATGGTGTGAAGTGGAGCCTTACAGTACACGCTGCCGATGTCGATCATAGAGGATTTACGTACTTCGTAGAAGGTGGGATAGGTGTGGCAGATAAACTTTATATAATTATGAAATCTGCTGGAGATACTTATTCAGCAATACAGGTGGCAATAGGATAATGACTACTGATTTAGGACAAAATGGAACACCACAGGATTGGACTTGGGAGCAGAAGACGGACAGGCTCTTCTTTACTCATGATGTCGAATCTGGTATGTCGAATCATCAAATTGCAAGAATTCCTGCGGGTATGTTTGGCGAGGATTTACACGTTGATAAGATATTTGTAGCATTGGAGACTGCTCCTGGTGCTGGTAAAACAGTTACTGTAACTGCCACAGATGGGATTACTACAATGACGGTAGATGTAACCGAGGCGGAAACTGAGGATTTTTCTACTGCTAATAATTACGATTGGGATGTAAGTGAGAAGGACTTATTAATTGAGTGTTCTTCTACTGGAGGCACTGCTGTAGGTGCAATGTCCGTAGTTGTGGTATTCCACAAAATCACTATATAGGTACTTGTATCGAGTTTAAAATAGGGCTTGACAAACCTTAAAAAGTATGTTATCCTCTATGCAGTATCAATTGTGGTACAGCTAAATAAAAAGGAGCTTAAAATAGTGAGTGAATTTGCAAAGACTGTGGATGAAAGTAGTAAACCTAAGACTAAGGGAAAGTTCGGTTCTGACTATGTGAGAATTAGTAGTGATCATCAAACCACTGTTAGGGTCTTGGATGCAAGACCAGAGGTAATGTGGTCGCATTTTGTTCCTAGGGGGCATCATGCGTTCCCAGGTGCTAATGCTGGCAAAGGAATGTCTTTTACTTGTCTAGGTTTTGATACGTGTCCCATTTGTGCGTGGAATAAGGGTCAAAAAAGCAAAGATGAGAGTACTAAGGATACTCTAAACGCAAGAAGGTTGTATACGTTTAATGTGTTGGATAGAACACAAGTTACTATCTGTCCTACTTGTGAGGTAGAGCATTACGAAACTAATAACGTATTCCCAAGTGAGTGTGAGTGTGGTGCGAATCTAACCAGTGTAGAAGCTGTTCCACGTAATAAAATACAAATTATGCAGAAGGGTAAGAGAATCGTAGACCAATTCAAATCTTTCGAGGAGGAGGAGGAACTTGGCGATCTACGAGGATATGATATTAAACTTGATACACGAGGTGCGGGAACTGATGTAATGACTACTTGTATTCCTAAGCAGAAGAGTAAGGTTGATATGAAGGCGGTTGTTGGTGATGATTGGGAATCTAAGTTGTATGATATTAAGGACATCGTAGCACCTATGTCTTCAGAGTCCGTAAATAGGATTTTGGCTGGTGAAGATTTCTATACTGTCCTTGGTAGAGGAAAAGACACAAACTAACCGAGGGAGGAATATGTGGCAAGATGGTAGTTTTACCTATCTACCGTCTTGCTATGTATTAGGTGGATAGCTTGATTTCACTAGATGATAGCAATCAAAATAGAACTTGGTGGTATAACCAACTTAAACTTAGCGAGGATTGGAACTCCATGACTGTTGCAATGCGTGGAGACTTGTTAAAGAAGTTGCAGCGGGCATTACTGGACTTGACTAAACTTAACATGTCAAAAGATGAGATGTTGGAGCTTATACATACATTTGATCAGGCTACAGTATGGGACGCTATTTTGGCGCTACAAGATCTCTCAGGTAGGAATACAAAATCCCACTGGGAGCTTATGGCGTATTTGAAGAAGACTGCTAGTGGTATGTGGAAAGCCCAACATCCAAGTAAACCACTAGTTTGGCAACTTCCAGAACCCGTCAGTACTAAAAAGAAAAAGTCCTCACAAGCTGCGTCTTGGGATGTTGTTGAGAGAAATGATCCTCTTAACTTTAATAAGAGGTATTGTAGTGATTGTGGGGAGAGGTTTAGAGGTAATAGTACAAAGAGTACTTGTTCTAAGTGTAAGAGTAAAGGAAATGGGAATAACTAAAGTGAACATTAGTATGAAGCTAGTGAATGAGTTAACTATTCGTTCACGTTCCGCCAGCGAAGTGCTTGGTATTTGTCCTGTGTGTAATTGTCGTGACGCAAATTTTAACATAGTAAAGCTTGTTTGGAGGTGTTGGCACGGTATGCATTCTGGTAGGATTACTCCAGAGGAGGGGTATGTATTTAAGGAGATAGAGGAACCCGTACTCGATATTCCAGAGATACGGAAGTTGTACACGGCACTTGCTTCTAGATATCATGATGGAATTACACAACAGGTGGTGGAGTATTTGAAAGGAAGAGGACTTACCCAACAGACAATAGATGGTTTTATGCTTGGCTTTTGTTCTACGGGTTTTCTTGATGAGTATACAGATAAGCAAGCTGAGGTGTCTGGTATACTACATATGAACTATCCTGTATTAACGAATAGGATTACTATACCCTACGTGGCTAATGGGGAGGTTACCGATTTGCGTGGGAGGATATTAAATACTGTCTTTAAGTATAAAGAGAAGACACCTACATATTCTAGTCTTTCTGGAAGTCATAAATCAAGAGGTGCCACGTTTTTATTTAACCATGATATTATAGCCACAAATAATAGTATAATATTAACAGAAGGTGAATTTAAAGCAGTAGTAGGGTTCCAACATGGGTTTCCAGTCGTGGCTATGCCAGGAATTTTTGGATGGCAGAAGGAGTGGTCTAGTTTGTTCAAGGATAAGGAATTAATTCTCGCTCCAGATAGTGATGGATTTGGTGGTATCCGTTCACCAGCATATCTTATGGTAAAGCAACTACAACCACATATACCCCATGCAAAGATAGCGGTTCTGAGGCTCGCTAATAGGTATGACAAAGAGGATATAGACTCTATGATAAACGGTGGTGGGCTTAAGAGGTTTGAGAGAGCGGTAGCAGGTGCAATAGATATCTCTGAATGGATGGAGAGTGAGGAGAAAAGGGGTCATGGTAGAAAACGATAATACACAGGATGTAGATGAGACAGAGGGTGAACTAGAGACACCTAGTGCAATTCCACCTGGTGTTGTAGAAGCTGAGGATGAGGAAACACGTATACCTATCTCGTATGATACTGCTGAGGAAGCCCTCCTTAGTATGTTTATACAGGATGAGGATGTAGCCACACTAATTGCTCAAAGTGGATTGAACGAGAAGCATTTCAGTAAGCGTAAGAATAAGAGACTCTATCCGATTTTGTTAGATACCAGACTACAAAGAGGGGCGTGCAACTATGACCTAATTGTAGATTCTTTGGAGAAGGAAATACTTCAAGATGGCACGTCATTGTTGGATGATGTTGGTGGGCTTAAGGAGATAACTAAGGTAATTATAGCTGCTCCAGAGGTTATAGACCTAAAAGTTGCCCAAGCTTACATAGATTTAATTCTCGAACAGTATAGACTAACAAAGGTACAAGAACTTGCTAGATGGATAACCTCCCAGAAGAAGTTTGATGAGACTAAGATTGTTGAGAAAATATCATTAATACAGCAAATCATCTTGGAGAACGTAACTTCTTATGGTCTAGCTGGTCTTGATGAGTTATTACTGGATTCGTACAGTAGGTTCAAGGATAGAAAAACTAATCCAGAGAGACATGTCGGAGTGAAGACTGGCTTTTATTGGTTGGATAAAAATAGGGCGATAGCTAAGAAAAGAGTCTGTGTGATAGGGGCAAGAACCAATGTCGGAAAGAGTGTTTTTGTATCTAATATAGCAACTAGTATGATACTTTCAGATTATAGGGTATTGCTGTTCACACCAGAATTGGATAAAGAAGAGTACGTAGATAGGTTGATTTGTGCTTATTCTGGTGTTAGCAAGGATAAGTGGAAAGAGGCAACTGTAGATAATGCTGAAGTTGAGAAACTAGCAGAGTATAGGGATAGGCTCATTGCTAATGCACCCCGTAACTTGTTCATAGAGGACAGGGGATCTCAAACGTGTAGTTTCATACTTAATAGTATAAAACGTCATATGTTAAATCATAAGGTTGATGTGGTAATTGTGGATTACCTACAAAAGCTTAAATATTATGGTGAAAATACAAAGAGAGCTATTACTGATATTATGGAGAAGTTCTGTTCGTTTGCCAAAGATAACGATGTAGCGTTTATTGTAGTTAGCCAATTAAGACGTAGTGATGAGTCTGAACCGCAGATGAACGAATTGAAAGAGAGTGGGGATATTGAAAATTTTGCTGACTCGGTAGTACTGCTACATAGAAACAGCACTGTAAAGATGGGGGAGAGAGTAAAGGGGTGGTATAAGATAGCGAAGCACAGGCAGGGTTTAAATACTGATAACGTTGAGCTTAGGTTTGATGATGTCATACTAAAATTCTCTGAAGTTAATATACCCGAAGAGGGCGTGGTAGAGTATAATAGTTGGTTTGGTTCAGAGGAAGAATCTGAAAAACAACACGAGTTGTTAGGAAGTAATTAATGGGATTTAGAAGAGGCAAAGCCTTTGAGAGAGAAACAGCAGCATTGGCTGGAAAACGTGGTAAAAGAGTTCCTCTTTCTGGTGCTCTAGGTACTACGGCTGGTATATCGTCTCTAGCTGGTGATGTGGTGTGGGATTTACCTTGGTTTAACCACGGTAAGGGTGTACAGATAGAGTGTAAACATGGATATGATAGTGGTGCTAAAGGGACTAATTGTGCATTATGTGGAAGAAAATTAGAGAAACCTATTGAGAATGCAGCGTCTATGACTATCTATCGTAAATGGTTTGAGAAGCACATGGAACAGGGAGACGAATTAGGGTTTTACCCAATCTTTGCTATGAAGTTCAAACTTGCTAGAGACAGCAAGTTTGTCATTATTCCATTTAGTACTATGGCAAAGATGTTGAAAGAGATGGAGGATGTGTGGTTGGAGTTGGAGGAGTTAAGAGATAACGAGAAGAAGCTTAGAGCTAATAGAAAGGGATAGGGATACATGGAGATAATAGAACCGTCAGTAAGTATTATGGATGTTGTTGATGAGACACAGATTCTTACTAAGTTGGAGCTTTGTGGGAGGAATGCTTACAAATCAGAAAATAAAATTACTAAGGATTCTGCGATGAGATTTGTTAGGGGGCTTATAAAGTCTGGGCATCGTAGCGTACTTGAGCATGTAAGTCTAACTGTTAGAATTATTTGTGATAGGGGTGTTACACATGAGCTTGTTAGGCATAGAATAGCTTCATATACGCAGGAATCTACTAGGTATTGTAATTATAGCAAGAAGGGCATTATGTTTATTAGACCACCTTGGGGTTTTACCGAGGATGATGTGCGTTTCTTAGAGACAGTTGAAACACAGTACAATGACAAAATTAGCAGCGGTCAGACTCCACAACAAGCTAGAGCATATTTGCCAAATTGTTTGAAGACGGAGATAGTGACAACCATGAACATTAGTCAATGGAGATATGTTGTGGAGCTTAGAACACAACCAGATTGTCATCCACAAATGCTACAAATGATGCGTATGTTGTTGTCGGAGTTTAGGGAGAAGTTGCCTACCCTGTTTGGGGATGTGGGAAGGTTAAGCTAGGAGCGTTGTAAATTATGGGACAGGGTGATATAGATGACTTTCGAAGAAATGTCGGCAAAGGTAGAATATTTAGAGGAGAAACTTGACGAGCACCACCATCCCAATGGTAATACATTGAGTAGGATAGATGAGAGGTTAAAAGCTCTTCATACAGATGTAAGGGACATTAAAGATAATTTTGTTCGCAAGGAAGAGTTTTGGCCCGTGAGGACGATAGTGTACGGTTTGGTTGGGTTGGTGCTTATTGGTGTTGTAACGGCACTTATTGCATTAGTTATATAGTGTAGTGACATTACTAATTAGTTTGGACGCAAAAAGGAGTTAACGTGATAGGCTGGACATATGAAAAATCAAAACGATTGACTGAGTTAGTGTTTGATCCTGAAGGATATAGTGAAAGCAATATAGCTAGTATGATGACCGCTGAGTTTGGCGAGGAATTTACTAGGGATGCGGTACATAATAAGATTTCACGGCTGGATATTAGAACTCTTCTTAATAAGGAAATACCAGATAGGATGCCCTACTATACGGCCCATAGGGAGGCAATGGAGGGTGACTCTGCACCAGAGAAGATACTTGCTATAGACCCTCTTCAGAGATACCTTGAGTTACCGAAGGATAAGTTGAAAATACTTCACCTTGGTGATATCCATATACCATTTCAAGACGATGAGCAGATACAGATGGCGATTAATAGGAATGCATCTGCGGATGTTGTGTTGGCAACTGAGGTAATTGATTGCTATTCTATTTCTAGGTTTAATCAGAACCTAAGTGTTCCCTTTGAAGTAGAGATAGATGCTGCACTTAGATTTTTTGAAACCCTCAGTGAAAATTTCCCATTGACAATAGTTATGTCAGGAAATCACGATAAGAGGGTAAATAAGGCATTTATGAAGGGTATTCCTCCGTCATTGCTATGGATGGTTAAGGGTAACGTAATGCGAGAATTGGTAAAACCGTTCCCAAATATAATTGCTGTAGATTCATCAATATTTCAAATAAATGATGCAGTGTTCGCTCACGCAGAGTTCTTTTCTTCTGTGGATTTGAAGGCAGCAATGAGTGTTAGAAATTACCTTAATGAGTGGAAGGATGTTCTTGACTTACGTAAGTTTCGTTTGGTGGTTGAGTCCCATACGCATATGATGGGAGCAACATACAGAGGGAATGTCAAAGTTATGGAAAGCGGGTGTCTTTGTAAGGTTCCTGATTATGCTGTGGCCGCATTCTACTCAAAGCCGCAGACCAATGGTTACATTGTTATTAACCAAAAGAATGGGGTAACAGATTTTGATTTAACTAGGGAGTACACCTTTCCTACGCAGCGTTATGAGGTTCAGGGTACTAGTAAGGGAGTGAGGTTTGAGATATAATGTATCATATTGAGGGAGATGGTAGTTATGAACATACCGTAGTATGGAAGGATGATGTATTAGTACCATATGATTCTTGTGAGTTTTTGGTGACTCCAGATGAGTGTATAGCTACAGTTGATGGTGTGGTTGGTAGTTTAGATTCAATTATATTAACGGGTATTTATACCATAATTGGACAGGGTAGTTTCACTAATACTAGGATACTGTTTATGGATTTGATGTTACGTGGCATACAAAATATGAAGGGGGTGATTACGAAGGGTGAAAATCCAATGTTGGAGCTTGGTATGGTGATGCTACCTAATATAGTGGAAAATCCGTAATGTATACGGCTTGGACTGATGGTTCTGTTCGAAGTGGAAATCCAGGAATAGCTGGTATTGCTGTATATGTAGAGCATGATGGTGTTTGTGTCTATGAGAATGCTGAACTATTACCAAGAAATTCTACCAGTAATGAGGCAGAGTATAAGGCAATAATTGCTGCTATTAAGTATTTAAAGAGTGTGAATACTGGTAATGATAATTGTGTCGTAATTACGGATAGTCAGCTTGTACATGGACACGTCATTAAGAATTGGAAATGTAATTTTGCACACTTAAGAGTGTTGCGTGACGAGATTAGAGAGTTGCTAAGGTGTATACCGTTTAAGTTTGAGCTTAGGGCGGTTTCTAGGGTTAATACTGAAAAGGCTAATACACTAGCTCAAGCTATTACAGATAGAGAAAAGAAGGATAGGAGTCGCAATTATGGAGTTTAATGAGGTAAAGGATAGTGGAGAACATCAGGAGTTTTCCACTGGTAGTAAAAGAGACACCAGGGAGGGCAAGGGTAGATTTGATCTTATTCCACCATATGCTTTGAAGAGGTTGGCTATACACTTTGAAAATGGTGCTAAGAAGTATGGTGATAGGAACTGGGAGAAGGGGCAACCCTTATCTAGGTATTTGGATTCTGCTATAAGACATGCGTTTTCATTCTTAGGTGGAGATAGAAGTGAAGATCATTTAGCTGCTATGGCGTGGAATGCTCTTGCTTATGTGGAAACTGAGAGTAGAATTAATAATGGGATTCTCCCAAAGGAACTTGACGATGTTACCCCTGTGATGGAGGAATTAAATGGACAAACACAAAGAACAGGCACTAAGTAACGATTGCGTGTGCGGTACTTGTCCTATTAGGTTTCAGTGTTTCACGCAGGAAAGAGTGTTCTCTGATCCTATATATCAAGCATTATTTGAAGTCTTAATGGCACAGGGAAAGAGTAGGGATGAGTCATTGGAGGAAGTAGCTACGGAACTTAGGAATAGGACTAGTTTTCCACAGATGGGAACAACAGGCACTACTACCTGGTCTTATCCTAATACGACGGCTCCTGTATTGGTACAACACACTTCTAATATTAATGAGTATGGTTGGAAAGACGTGGCTGGTGCATCTGCTATTGACGGGAGTAGCAATGTTTCGATAAATGATTTCAAAATTACATACACAATGCACAACGGGAAGGAGATAAGCTTAGATGACAGTAAAGTACGAATATATTTGCAGAGACGCAGACATCCCAATTGTACTAGCAGAAGCGGCAAAACATAAGTACATAGCCCTAGATACGGAGAATAGTGGTGGTCTTGACGTGCTTAATCCAGATGTTAGATTGCTTCTATTGCAATTAAATATAGGTGGAAAACTCTACGTTATCGACGCTAGAAAGGTTGATCTTTCTCTGTTACGTGATCTTTTAGAGGGTAATGATTGTATAAAGATTGTTCAGAATGTTAATTATGATTACAAGATACTTAAAGTTCTTAGGGGAATATCACTAAGAAATGTATTTGACACCATGATCGCAGAGTCGCTGTTAGAGGCTGGGTTGGTAATGAGCGGGTTTGCATTGGGTGACCTGGCAAAAAAGTATTTAAACATGCAGATGAATAAGGAGGTTGTTACTACCTTTTCTGAACATCGTTATGATGCTCCGTTTACAGATGAGCAATTAGAGTATGCTGCTAATGATGTATCGGTATTACCAGAAATTAGGCGTAACCAGCAGCAACTTCTTGATAGGCATAATTTAAATGCTATATCGGAGCTTGAGTTTAATCTTATTGAACCCGTAGCCGAGATGGAGTTGGCTGGGTTTAGACTTGATGTAGGGTTATGGCGCAAATCTTTGGCACAAACAGACAAGAGATTGTTCCAGGTAACCAATGAGTTGAGACAGATTCTACCTGATCCACCTATCCCTCCAGTTAAAGAACCCAGGATAAAGAAGGACGGTACACCGTTTGCTAACAATCGGAAAGTCGTACCACCTCCAATTCTTAATCTTGATAGTTGGCAGCAAGTTGTTGAGGCATTTCGACAAATAGGTGTTGATCTAGATGCGGCAAATAGGAAAACTAAGAAAGGGCCTACTAATAGTACTACTTTGAAGTTTGCTCAGGCGATGTATAGTGAGAACTCTACGGGGGTATCTGCGTTAAAATCTCTTATCAAGTATAGAGGTTTGAACCAGGTGAAGAAGACATTTGGTGAGAATCTTATTGACCATGTGAAAGAGGATGGTAGGATTCATGCGAGGTTTTGGCAGACTGGTGCAGATAGTGGTAGGTTTAGAAGTTCAGATCCAAATCTACAGAATATACAGAGAAAGGGAGAGGAGGGAAAGATTTTAAGGTCTTGTTTTATTCCAGCCGATGGGCATAAACTTATAATTGCTGATTATTCTCAGATTGAGTTAAGAATTGTTGCGGAGTTAAGTGGTGATAGGACAATGCTTGACATTCTTAGCGATCCAGATGGTGATATACACCGTGGCACTGCTTCTTTGATGTATGGAATTCCTTATGGGGATGTTTCTGGAAAGTTAAGAGGTGCTGCAAAGGCACTTAATTTTGGTATCATTTATGGTATGTATAAGAAGACGTTATCTGAGAGACTTGATTGTTCTATTGAGGACGCTGCACAACATATGAAGGTGTACCGAGAGACATATCCTACATTAATGGACTGGTTAGAAGCTGAGGGTAAAAAAGCTTTTGATAGGGGGTGGGCTAGGACAATGGGTAGTCAATACCCAGTAGATGGACGTATTAGATGGTTTCCTACTTTAAACAAAAAAGATTTTGAAACACATAGAGATTACGAGAGTAGGGTAGAGTTTTTCAAGAGAGTAGGTAGGAATCATCCTGTGCAGGGAACATCTGCGGACATGCTTAAGCTTGCTATTATTAGTTTGTATCAACCTCTCTTGGAATTAGGGGCGACGATTGTAAACACAATACATGATGAGTTGTGCGTAGAGGCACCATTTGAACATGCGATAGAGGTGGCAAAGCTCACAAAGAAAATGATGATAATTGCTGGAAAGAAGTTTATACACAGTGTTCCTGTTCTGGTAGAGGTTAAGATAAGGGATTGTTGGGACAAGGATGACATTGATGCTGCTAAACTTGGCATACAGGACGATGAAGAGGGGCAGCAGTTGTGGTTGCTACCGCAGGCATTTGAATTCGATAATTAGATTAGTAGAGGAGTATTAGAAGGTATGGAAGCACATTCAAGTCAATATAGTTGGGATTTGCATTTTATGAGAGAGGCGAAGCTTTGGATGAGTAGAAGTAAGTGTTTATCCAGAAAAATAGGATCTGTTTTAGTCCAAGGTAAGCACGTAATTGCAACTGGTTATAATGGTCCACCTAGTGGGATCCCACATTGTGATTATAGAGACGATAAGGGACAGTATACTGATCATTTTGTATCAAATATTTGTCCCAGACAGAGGATGGGGTTTAAAAGTGGAGAAGGTCTGGAATTTTGTGTTGCAGTTCATGCCGAGATAAATCCTCTAATGCAAGCAGCGAAGATGGGTATTCCAACTCAAGGAGCAACGTTATATGCTTATTGTGGAACTCCGTGTATTAATTGCATGAAGGAGCTAATTCAGGCTGGAATAGCAAGGATTGTATGTCTTGGAAAAGCTGGAAGTAGTTATGCTCCTCTTAAAGATGGTGATAATCCATCAAAAAAGGATTATAATTTTCCTCTTTCAGAGAGTTTATGTGAGATAGCTGGTGTGGTGTTAGACGTTATTACTGAGCAAGAGGTGGATGGTGGCTAAAAGAAATGTTGACGATTTAATTGAGGAAGTACTTGGTAAGTCAGATAGGGCATATGTACCTACTGGTATTATTGGTTGGAGATTGTTAACAGGAGTACCGTCTCTAGATCGTATTCTCGGTGGAGGTTTACCTTCTGGTTCTTTTACGCAGATATATGGCCCAGAACAATCTGGTAAAACTTCTCTTGCTTACCGTATTGCTGGTCAAGCTGTAAAAATGGGCAAGGATACTTTATTGGTTCCTTTGGAGGGGTACGACGAGATTTTTGCCAGAGCATGTGGTATAGACACCAGTGCCGATAATTTTCATGTATTTTCAGCGGATTTTGCAGAATTAACTTTTAATATGTGTATACAGGCGGTAAGGGATTATGGTGTAGAGGTTGTTGTAATGGATTCTATTTCTGCGGCAGTCCCAAGAAAAGACCTAGAAAAAGAGCAAAAGGTAGAGGATGGGGATCCTGGTTTCAATGTTGGTAACAGGGCAAGATCAATTGGTTCTTTTGTAGGTAAACTTCAGATGGCATTGAAACGTAGAGGGGCAATATTTGTTACTGTAAATAGATTAACTGCTTCTATTACTAAGATGGGTGGTAGTATGGTTCCAGCAGGTGGCATGGTGTTGCAGTATGATTCTGATATCAAGATAAACATGTGGGGTCGTGCTCCTTCTTTTAAAGATATGCTTCAGGGCAAAAATATAATAGAGAGTAGCGTTAGCGTAACCAAAGGTAAAATGGAAGGTATTAGATTGTTTGGGGCTACAGAATTATATTGTCTTCATGGTGTAGGGATAGACATACATAGAGATTTAATAACTGAAAGTCTGAATATTGGAACGGTTGAGAAGTCTGGTGCTTGGTTTAAGTATGGTGATTATAAGTTTCAGGGCATGACTAAGTTTGCTGACGAGTTAAGAATCAATGAGGAACTTTACAATGATTTAACTGAGAAGGTAAATACCAGTATAGCTCTAAGAGAGGCTGTGAAAGTAACTAAACTTAAGGCTAAGAGTACCGAAGAAGATGATGAGGAGGAGGAACTAGATGATACTAGCTAGACCAGACATTGCCGAGTTTGCTCAGATAATAAATGATCTGGCTGAAGTACAAGATGATTTAAACAAGAAGGAGTATCAGTATAAGAAATTAGTAGCCACATATAAGCGTATTGCTATGAATGCTGGAGCGAAAACCAGAGAAGTGGAAATCGTTGAGCATCTTGGTAATACTCCAGAAGAAGAAAAGAAGTTAGATACCCTAATGCAGAGCATTTTTGATAGGAAACGGGCGGTACGAATTTTGTGGGGTAAATTAGAGGCTTGGAAATCACATCGTGATTTGTATAGAAGTGATAGCTACCATGAGTTTGCTGGAAGCGCACCAATTGGAAGACCCATTGAAGCAGAACCACCAGCTACACCACCCGACGATTTTTTCGGTAAAGAGATGGAGGATTAACATGGAAATCTCATATACAATGTTAAGTTCTATAATGACTTGTGAATATCTTTATTATCTTAGGTATGTGAAGAAGATTAGACTACAAGAGACTTCACCATCAATCTATGGAACTGCTCTCCATGCGGCAATAAAGATAGGTTATGATAGTAATCTTGCACGGGAGGATTGGGCAAAAGTGTTTAAAGCGCAATGGATGACTCTGACCTCTGCAAAAGATATAGCTTTTAATGTCGAAGGTGAGTATTACAAGAAATTTAGAGACGGTCAACAGATGATGTTAGACTATTATGATAAGTATGTACAAGGTAAGCCTAAACCTTACGATACTGAGTTATTCTTTAATAGAAAGAGTGGTGTAACGCTAGGTTCTCACCTATTGATAGGTGTTATTGACCAGATTGATGCTGAGGGTAATGTTATAGATTATAAATCTGGTGTTAAGCCGACAGTTGCTAAACTAGAGATGGACTTACAATTTACTATGTATAGTTATGCGTATAGGCAATTGTTTGGACAAGAGGAGAAGGGTTTAATACTACGTCATTTGGGTACTATGAAAGATATGCCGACTACTCGTGTAGAGAGTGATTTTACTTTACTTCTTGGTGAGGTGGATAAGATAGAGAAGAAGTTGTCGGTTAAGGATCCAATCTATGTTAGGAATCTAGGCAGAAGTTGTGAAAGTTGTTATTATCTTAAGGAATGTTTAGGAAAGGAAAGAAAAACCTGGAGATCTACACATAGTTAAATGCCTGTAATAGTAAAGGACCTAATTAAACGGTATTACCAGGTTGATATTAACACTAAGTTAGACCTAGATATTGCTATACAAGAATTATCGAAGAAGGGAACCATAGATGCAGACAGTATCGTGATACTGGGCATGGTTATAGAGGGTGTAGAGAATTCGAAGATTGCTGATGCTATCGGTGTCTCGGTTTCCACACTAAATAGAAAATTGAATGATATTTCAGATAAGATAGCGGTATATCTTGGTGGTATGTATGATGATAGTCGTATACTATTAACGGTAGAAGAAAAGTTGGGTAGACCTCTTACCGATGAGGAAGTATTGTTCTGTTGGTTCATGATAAAATTTTATGGTCGTGACATCAATAGGAATTTGAGTATATATAATTTTAAGTTGGACGGGAAGGGAAAATTTGTACCAAGAATTGAAGATAAAACAGAGGGATAGGTGGACGTGTAAACTCTGCGGCATAAAATTTGTATTGCTCACTGTTTATAAGTTTGGTGTGGACATGGATGATGATTCTTTTGTTAGTCTGTGTATAGAGTGTCGAAGTATAGTTGAGCTTAATGTTGGTGATTATGTTTCATTGTTTACTAGTATGCTTAAACGCAGTAAGATTATTTTAGTGGGTGACATTCACGGTAAATTTGAAAGATTAGATGAGGTTTTAAGTGCGGAAGAACCATTTGATTTCTTCATCTCTGTCGGTGATGTTGGAACTCTTGAAGATGTAACACCTGAGAATATTGATTACATAGACAAATATCAAGGTAGAGGATTCTTTGTTCGTGGTAATCACGATGAGATTGATTTATTTACACCACTTGGGCTGACGCAGGAGATTGGTGGTATAGTGGTTTCTGGATTAAATGGAATGATTAAGAATCGCTCATTTTCTAGGGATACTAAGGATATTTCGTTTCGTGAGGTTTTATACCTCTCACATCAAAAAGATGTAGATATACTGGTAACTCACCAAGCACCTACTGGGGTATTTAAGGATATTGGTGAGTCTGTTCTTGAAGAATTATTGAATTACCTTGTTCCCAAGCTTTATGTGTTTGGGCATGTTCACAAATATAAGCTAAGATTTTATTTGAGAACCTTTGTTATTTCGTTACCTTTGATAACTAAAGGGTATGCGGTGGCTTCTTTTCAAGGAAGAGAATTAAGGAACTTAGAGGTCATATTTAGGAAAGGAAAGAGGGTGGTAAGGGTATGATTAAGATAGCGTTTATAGGGGCACCTGATTCTGGTAAGACAACGTTGGCTAAGATGGTGTCAGCTAAGTTGAATTTAAAGGGTTATATTCCAGCGTATGTTCACGAGTTTGCACGAGATTATATAACTAAGTATGGAGTAAGACCTAACACAGTGGCTGAACAGTTATATGTTCTCGATGTTCAAGAAACCAGAGAACGTGAGATGTGTTCAAATTCTACTCAGATAATGTACACAGATTCTCCCATCATATTGTCTTATATTTATGCTATAGATTTTGTTAGAGACGAGAAGGATAGGGACATGTTGGTAGAGTTATATGGTAAAACCCTTCGTCTATTGAAGGATAGGTATGACTTAATATTCTTCTTGCGTCCGTTCAGAGAGACAGTAAAGGACGATGTGAGGGCACAGGATTGGGATAGGCTTGGCAAATTGGATACGCAGATACGGGCTTTTCTGGATTTACATAGCATTGAATATACTGAGCTAACTCAGAACATGGATAGTAGAATCACTGTGGTAGAGAAGGCCGTGTTGGAGATAGTGACTCTATGAATGAGGAGGAGTTGTATTCACAAGCAGTAAAACTTTGGGGTGAGACTTTTCAACGTATGATGGTAGTAGAGGAATGTGCGGAACTCATTAATTTTATATGTAAGGAGTTTCGTGGGAGAGTCAGTGATGACGTTGTTCTAGGTGAGGCAGTTGATGTGCAGGTAGTTATTAATCAGCTTCGTTATATGTTACACAACGATGAAGAGTGGAACAAAATGATGTGGTTCAAGTTGGCGAGACTTGAGCGTAGAATAGAAGGAGAACAAGTAGATGCCGATTGAGAGACTTAATGGTAGATACAGGATATATACTGATTTGCGTAGTTCTACAATGGATCATAGTCTTAGTAATAAGGTTTGTTGTTACATCTGTAAGGAGACTGTATTTACCTTGATAAGGGTTAGGGACGAGTCTGGGTTAAAGATAAAACCCTCATTGTATATCTGTTCACCGTGTAATGGGAAATAGGGTTTAATTGCTGCCTCCAGGGGGCTTGACAAAAGCGAGATTGTGTGGTATGATGATTCTACACGGATAAAAGGAGGAAAAGATGAATATTGCTTCAGCGTTGCAAGCGCAAAAAGCTCTTAATGCGGAAATTGCACATCGAAGGAGCTTAGAGCAGGGAAAGGCGTGGTCGTTTAGGTCAACAGACACTCCAAATGCGGAGATGATGCCCAATTTTGACTTTGAGGTGAACCATGATGATATAAAGAGGTTGTCCAGACTTCATACAAAACTGGGACAGGCAATCTCTAGGACAAATCTGGAAATTGATGTTATCGGTTTGTCTGATAGGGATGTTGTCGAACTGGAAGAGTGGGTCTAGTACCTGCTCCTCTGCCAGCCTACTGAGGAGAATAGACGGACGAGTTTGCTCTACTTACAATAATTTGTAACTTATCCATTGCGTAGTCCAATCGTGTAGAGGTGAAGCAACAGGGTTATTCGTGTTGCAGTGTTTATATTGTGTACTCGTGTTCTGCGGATTTAGTCCTCATTCTCTAGGTAGGCATATGCGTCTGAGATGTTACGGTAGCATACTTGTCTTCCAAACAAGTTGAGGGAGTCCAATTCTCCCCAGACGCTCGATTAATGTATTTAATCAAATATAGTAAAGTTTTCTATTGTGGAGTACAATACCAGTTGAAAGAAATTAGAATTAGTCCAAGGATTGCCCAGCATGATTTAGAGACAAAGGCTAACTCTGTACGCAGGCTACTAAAGAAGGATAAGGTAAAAGTATCAGTAGTCTTTCGTGGAAGAGAGTTTTCACATTTGGATATAGGTATTACACTTCTTAAGCAGATAGCAGATTCTGTGGAGGAAATAGCACACGTAGAGGCTAGGGTTGCTAAGGATAGACAGTGTTTCATTATATTAGTTAGCGGTGGAGAATCGGCATTCAAACATGTCTCATAAGCATGTCTTAGTAGGATCGACACCTACCCCCGCTACATTTTGGAGGTTGATTATATGGGTGTTTACGACATGCTACCAGGGGGTTCTCAGGTTAAGTGTTGGGATTGTGATATGACGACTAAGCAAGTAGGTAGTACTGTACCAGAGCTTGCTCTAGAGTATATGGTTCTTTTGCGTGAGGGAGGTTATGTTCACGTACTTGATGGTGTTATAGTAGAGATAGTTGAGGATAATGTGGTACGTCATCCAGAGCATTTCAATGTTCCGTGTTTCGATAAGTATGGAATTCAGGTTTACCGTGGTAGTTCTATGGTTGGCCCATTCGATGGTTTATTGGGTATGGACGATGTATATTTTCTCAGTTAGGAGCTAAGATGATTTTTGGTGTGTTTCCATATAGATGGTTTTACAGTTGGCGTGATTATATTGAGAATCCTAGCAGGGTTTTTACTACTGTGGAACTTTGGTACAAGAATCTACGCCAAATACCACGCTGGTTAGGGTGGTGTTGGCAGAGAGCTTTCCGTGGATGGGCTGATTGTGATGTGTGGGATATGCACAGCTATGTTTCTTTCGTATTTGTACCAATGTTAAAAGCATTTAGAGAAAATACTCACGGTTATCCTGGCTATGGTGTTGCGGATACCCCTGAGAAGTGGGATGCTCTTTTGGGTGAAATGCTAGAGGGTTTTGAGGCTGCTAAGAGAGTCGGGGAAGACGATTATTATAAGATAGTTAATGGAGATTCTCTCAACGCTATCTTTACGGCGACTCCTAATGACGTAGCAGAATGGAGTAGGTTAGCAAAAGAGGATCGGAAACTATTCGAGAAGAAGATGAAAGTATTTACTCGTTGGTTTTTCCACCTCTGGGATTAATTTTAAATAAAATGCCGATTTATGTTTATTTGTGTAGTTCTTGTAGTGACGAATTGGAGACTCTTCAAAGTTTTTCTGATGAACCATTAACATTATGTTCTAAATGTGGTGGGGAATTAAAGAAAATTATCTTTGCGTCACCTGTTCACTATAAGGGTGCTGGTTGGAACATCAGTGATAAAAGGGGATTAACAGGACACAAAAGAAAGCCAAACATAAAGGTTGGGTTGGCTAGTGAGTTTGATGAACAAAGAAGAACTTAGGTTGCGATTGCTTGACGCAAGACAGCAATACATTAATAAGAATGAAAAAAGACTTAACAGAATACGACCATTATGGGATAAGACACAGAGTGTTGTTCCTGGGTTAGATACACTAGAACCATACATAGAGTTTTGTGACGTACAGGAGTTACAAAATTTGTGGTGGTATGGAAGAGTTACTGTTTCAAGTGCTCCACTAAGTGGTGAGGTGGGTAGACGGATTCATTACCTTATTCGTGATACTAGTACGGGGTTTATTCTTGGTATAGTAGGACTGGCATCTGATTTAACTATTCCTATAAGAGATAAGCACATAGGTTGGACAGTCAAAGATAAGTGGGAAGGCAAGAGAATTAACTACTTGATGAACATTCAACATTGTGTTTCTACTCCAGAATTTGGAAATTATCTAATTGGTAAATTGTGTGCGTTGTCTACTAAAAGTAAAGAGGTACAGGAAAGGTTTGACCAGAAATATGGTCACTCAATGGCAATGATGACTGTAACATCTCTATATGGAAAGTCTAGTCTTTATAATAGGCTTAGTGGGTTTGAGTACTTGGGTACTACTAAAGGATATTCGAGTCTTCTTGTTCCATTGGCTATAAAAGAAAAGATGCGTGAGGAGTTTAAAGCTACTAAGGGTAAACATTCAGAGATTTATTATAATGAGGACGGGTCTGTTAGAGAACGATACGGAATCGTAAAGGGTTATCAGAAACTTGCTAAGTATATAGGTGTTCAAAGTATTGATAATTTCCGTGGAGTTTATGTTGTTCCATTGTCGTACAATTATAGGGAATTCTTAAGACAAGAGACAGATGTTTTGGATATATTTGATAGAAGGGATTTTAGTACCTTGACTGAGGAGTGGACTAAGCGATGGTATTTACCTCGTCTTGAACGTATAAGAAGCGGGGAGTTAGATGTCAACAAGAGTAGTTAATATATACAAATACAAAGGAGAGTATGAGTATATTGGTCGTCCCTCTAGTTGTGGAAACCCATTTGTTATAGGTAGAGATGGGGATAGGGATGAGGTTATTGAGTTGTATAGGAACTACTTCAATGATAGGATTTCTACCGAGGCTGCGTTCAAAACTATAATAGAGAGTCTTAGAGGAGGGATTCTAGGTTGTTTCTGTCGTCCAGTAGACGGATTTAAGGGTAAAGTACTTTGTCATGGGCAGATTGTTGCAGGGTATCTAGATAGTATTTCTCCTAGCGAGGTTGTTTAAGAAGGGAATTATTTGCGGTGATATTTTATAGTAAAATAACTAGCTTCCAGTTAGAAGAAGGTGGCTCACTACCAACCTCACCGCTCAAGTACAGAATACAACTATGTAAATTTAAAGACATAGTTCCTATCTTTGAAGCGTGGCACTACAAGGGGAAACATATGGGAGGAGGAGTTTCTTTTCATATCGCTTTGTGGGACGGTGATAGGATTGTTGGCGGTGCTGTTATAGGTAAGACTAGACAGGATAAGAAATACAGTGGTAATGGAAACAAGGAAGTTATGGAAATACGTAGGATGGCATTATTAGATGAATGTCCTAAGAATTCCGAAAGTTACTTCCTCTCTAAGATAATTTGGTTCCTACGTAAAAATACAAATATTGATGCTGTAATTAGTTATGCAGATTTGTCAGTTGGGCATACTGGAACTATATATAAAGCAGCTAATTTTAAATTGATAGGTTATACAGCAGCATCTAAGCATGTGTTCTGGAAAGGAGTAAGATATCATCCACGCAGTTTAACTATAGAAAGACCTTATTCGCATGTGATGCGTGAGGCAGTTAAAACTGGTGAAGCGGAGGTCGTTACAGGTGACCCGAAAGCTATTTATTGGTATGATATAAAAAGATAATGATTCTTGAAGGTTTAATAACATTTTTATTGGTAGGACTTTTACTTTCTTGGAGATTGCATGATCGTCAGGTGGCGGCACTTAAGAAAAAATTCGAAATAGACGTTAGAAAATCTAGAGAGGAGGCGGTAAAGCATAGTCGTTCTGTTATAGAAGGTCAGGTGTTTGAGCAACTTGTTCCTCGTTTCCCAGAATGGAATCATACACCATCGGATGCTCGTTTCTTGGGCAGCCCATTAGACTTTGTTGTGTTTGATGGTTTACATACGGATTATGTAAAAGAGATTATATTTGTTGAAGTAAAAACTGGGAATAGTAGAGTAACAAAAAGACAACGTAGCGTTAGAAAAGCTATCAGAGAGGGTAGGGTAAAGTACGAATTGTTGGAGCTTAAGAATGCAAGAAAGTAAGGGAGATTTATGGAGCTTCCATGAGCAAGGATACTGGGTTGTGGTGACTACCAATGGAGACATTAACAAAAAGGGTATGTGTGTGATGGGAAAGGGTGTAGCCCTAGAAGCGGCTAATAGATTTCCCGATTTACCTTTTAGGTTGGCAAGAGCGATTAGTAGGGATGGCAATATTCCGGTATTTTTTCATGATTTGAGAATTGTAACTCTTCCTACTAAGAATTATTGGTGGGAGAAATCTGACATTAATCTTATCGCTCGTGGTCTTAAGTATCTTAGCGAGCAGGTTGTTGACTCAACATATATGACACGACCTGGATGTGGAAATGGCAGATTAGATTGGGAAGATGTTAGACCTGTATGTGAAAGATATCTGGATGAAAGGTTTATTGTTGTAGAATTATGACATATGTAAGGATTAATAAGTTCGAAGAGGAATTGGTTAGACAGAATAATAAAAGTGCGGCATTGGAATCTATGTTAACTAGATTTAATCGTCAAGTACAGGCAGATGGTGTCTTACGTGAGTGGAAGGAGCACGATCGTTTCGAGAAACCTTGCGATAGGCGAAATCGAAAAATGAGAGAGGCAAAGCTTAGGAAGGCAAGAAAAGACAGGAAAGATGCTTTACGTCAAGCAAATGATAAGGAGTAATCATGTTTGAAATTACTGGAGTGTATGATAATAAGTTTATTACTGGTGGACAGGTAGTTAGGAATAAGAGTGCGTTTAAGCAACATCTTAATACAGAAGAAGGGGTTATGCGTTTCTTAGAGGAAATGAAACCTTTTGTATCTGTGGCTGTAAAAGACTTAGAGGCTAATAAGGATGCGACAGAGTATTTTTTGGGAGCTAAGGCTGATAAATAATGGATATGCAGTGTACGTCTTGTCATAAGACATCAGATTTTTCACCGTTACGTTTGGGTAAGAAGTGTGGACAATGTAAGAATGGTACTTGGATACCTGGGAGGGCACAAGAGAATGAAAGATCAAAACGGGAAAGAACTAACTAGGGAGTTTGCTCCTAATAAGCGTGACCCTGGTGATAGGTATAAGGTCACTGTGGTTCCTTCTGAACCTGCAATAGAAGTTACGAAGGAGGGAGAAAGACCCGTAGTGGTAAAGAAAGAGCCTTAAGTAGGGGGGCTTGACAGAATAGGAAAATTGTGGTACGGTATACCTGGGAGTGTAGCTTGACGGACGAGCATGGGTCTGATACACCCAAGGATTTGAGTTCAATTCTCATCACTCCTACTTTAGAGGCGTAGCTAATGGGTAAAGCGGCTGGTTTACACCCAGTTAAACGAGAGTTCAAATCTCTCCGCCTCCACCACCTTGCTGAGTTTTCAGCAACTAGTTGTCTAAAGCGTTTAGGCGACGCAATTAATGACGGTGGGCGGGAGTTGATCCCCGCCTTTGCTAGGATAGCTTAACTGGTAAAGCGACTTCCCCGTAAGAAGTAAGATACGAGTTCGACTCTCCTTCCTAGCTCGATGAGAATTGTTGATTTATTTTGCGGTGCTGGTGGTAGTGCGTATGGGTTAAGTCTTGCTGGATTTGATGTAGAGGGATTTGATATAGTCCCTCAATCTAATTATCCATTCAAGTTTACGTGTAAAGACGCATTTGACGTTGATTTAACGCAGTATGATGCTATATGGGCTTCACCTCCGTGTCAGGCATACATAAGTGTAGGAAGAACACGAACTAAGCAGAAATATCAAAACTTAATACCTAGAACCCGTTCTATTCTACAACAATCAGGATTACCATACATCATTGAGAATATTGTCCCAGCACCTTTAGTGAATCCTGTTACTTTGTGTGGAGAGATGTTTGGTCTACATGTTATACGACATAGGAAGTTTGAGTCCAACATTGTATTGAGAGTACCGCAACATATATCTCATAATACTCGTGGTGTTCGCAGAAGTTTATTAGATGGTGGTTATTACTGGGCTGTAAACGGACATGAGATTGGTACACTTAAACAGTGGCAAGATGCTATGGGTATTAATTGGATGACAAGTAAGAAAGAACTTGCAGAATCTATCCCACCTACATATAGTGAGTATTTAGGGAAGCAACTAATGTACTATCTTGATCTAAGCAACGGGTTAAGGTAATTGGAGAGTTGCCTGAGTGGCTTAAAGGAACTTCCTGCTAAGGAGTCGGAGTGAAAGCTCCCGTGGGTTCGAATCCCACTCTCTCCGCATGGAAGGTTGGCCGAGTGGATTAAGGCTCCCGTTTTGAAAACGGGTGCGGGTTAAACCGCCAGGGGTTCGAATCCTCTACCTTCCGCCATTATGAAAAGTGATATTAATTATAGATTATGCACTTGTGATAACTGTCACGAACTTTATTTAATTCCTGACTATCATTGGTATCCAGGTGCGTTTCCAGGTTGGCTCCGATGTAATTGCTCCAATCCTGGTACAGACCTAAAGGAGTTGTGTGTCATACACCGTCAGAGAGAAGGGAGCATGGGATTCTTTGATAAATGTAGCAATTGTGAATCTAGATTTTTATGTGTATCCTCGGTTCCAAGACTATGGACTTGACTTTTCATTCTGCGTGTGTTAGTATAGTAGTGTATTGGGGAGGTAGTATTACATGTATGAACTGTGAATTATTCGTCAAAAAATATAACTAACTTGAAGCAAGTGTAGCGTAATGGTGACGCACCTGCCTTTTAAGCAGTGACAATGGGAGTTCGAATCTCCTCGCTTGCACCAATTTAATAATTGAACAGTAGTACTAGTGGCGGAATAGGTAAACGCTAGTCTAGGTTCTTGTAGGGTGCGATAACCAGTTTAGTTAACTGTGGGCTGGTGTTTCTAAGAACTCACCGTTCATAACGGGAATGTCCCTACATCTCAGGTGCAAATCCTGAGCTAGTATTACTTGTGGGTTGGCAGAGATGGGTGACTCAGGCTGGCTGTAACCCAGTGGCCGAAGGGCTTTGAAGGTTCGACTCCTTCCCAACCCACGAATTAGTGACGTAAGATATTATGGATATAACTAGCGTCTGAGGGTAGCTTGCCTATCGCTGGTCGTATGGGTGTGTAGCAAAATTTGGTAATGCTCTACTCTCTTAAAGTAGGTATTAAGGGTTCGAGTCCCTTCACACCCACCATATAACCTTTATCTTTATATGCTTCTCGGTTGCTAAGTAATTATGGTGTGATTACGTTATAATGAAGTTGAGAGCTAAGTGAGGTATGAACTAAGGGTTATTGCGGGGGCGTAGTCTAATGGTAAAACAGCGGCCTTATACACCGTATTAGGATCTGATACATCCAAGTTGAAGGTTCGAGTCCTTCCGCCCCTACCACCTCCCTATAGCTCAATTGGAATTAGAGCGTGAAGCTACGAACTTTAAGGCTGCGGGTTCAAGTCCTGCTAGGGAGACAGTGTGGCAGATAATATTGATCTTGACAATCAATAAGATATGTGTCATAATGGTCTAGGATTAGCTCCTGTAGCTGAATTGGAACAGCGACTCTCTTCTAAAGAGTAGCATGTGGGTTCGAGTCCCGCCAGGAGTACCAGGAAAGGGAAGGTGGTTATGTTATATGATCTGACAGTGACTACCTACGTAAAAACATTAGCCAAGGCTATAGAGGCTAATTCAACAGAAGAAGCGGAGGACATTCTTCGACGTATGGTAGCGGAGATGAGGCAGAGGTTCAGTGTTATTGATCCTCTCCCAGATGTAAAGGGGTACGTTAAGGTATCTACTAGAAACTATACTTATATACAAGGAGCGATATACTTGGTTAGTAGGTATAGTTCACAAGTTCCTGTTGTGTGTACACGTACTTACTATCATAGTATCCGTAACTCAAAGCACACGTTTCGTTACTTTGATACCAAACGACACTTTACTCTTGTAGGCCCTAAACCACATAGAAGAATTCTTAAAGAGCTTTGTCTGGATGGGGATATAACTAAGAGCGAATGTTTTAATTGTGTAGCTAAGTTTCGTTGTTTCACCAACAAGAATGAACGAAGTGAATTACTAGCTAGGTGATTTATTTCTGTGATAGATGTGTAACGTTTTTAGCGGCTACTATTGTATTAGAGAATTCTGCATCCCCCATATGTCCCCAGTGCAAAGAGTATGTGCGAGCTTGTTATTGGTATTTTGCTGGGTTGAGACGTTTTCCAAATCTAGTAAAAGAAAGAATAGATGTAGATAGTCTCTTTAGGTTATGTGCTACTTGTAAGAGTAGGTTTAGTTGTTGGACAGAGTAAATATCTCGCCGTAACCAGAGTGACCCCCTAAGTCATAATCTGTAATTGGAAAAGGTAGATGGGAGTTCGAATCTCCTCGGCGAGTCAGACGGTAGTTTAGAGGCGCAGCCATATTATATTTAGCGGTTAAGAACAAATTAGGGAGATTTTTCTAATACGGGCGTCTCTACACCGTCATTTGCCGATGTGATGCAACATGGCAGACATATACGCCTTAGAAGCGTAGTTTTGAAGGTTCAACTCCTTTCATCGGCACCATGAAATTATTATTAAAGGTAGATAGTACTACTAAGAAAAGACGTTGGGACAGACAGAAGTGTAATAAATGTGTGTATAGATTTACGTGTTTCTCTGGTAATGAGATAATCGTAGAATCAACCATACTCAATAGTACACCTCTTCCTAATCCCTACAATAGAAGATATAGGAGAGTGGAGGTTATTGCCTCGTTCTTAGTACCTTCTTGTGTAAGAGTGGGACTGTTTAGACATTTAGCTGATAACGTTTTTGGTGGGTTTAAGTTGGGTAAAGTGCTTGACTTTAAATTTGATATTTCTCGCATTACGGTAAGACTAACACCACCTACAATAATAGTTTTTGGTCACACATGGTCTGTTGGTGTCAATGGAAGCACATAGTCCTGTCAAGACTAAGGAAGGGGTTCAAGTCCCCTACAGATCGCCAACTTGGAGTAAAGCAAGTAAACAGATACGATAAATAAATTACAGTTGAATTCTGGTTGTGGCTAAGGTACACAATGCCTGTACCATATTCAATTACCGTGGAGAATCGGGACTCGGTTAAGCTTAACTCCAAGTTCACAAAGGAGTATTTATGAATCTATTTCAAAGTGGTAAATTTAGGTTGCATTCTGGAGATGAGAGTTCATTTAAGATTGAATGTGATGCTTTGACAACTAAGGATTGGCAAGTATTGGCAGAACAAGTTAACAATATGGGAATTACATTTAATTTTGTTAATGGTATCCCAAAAGGTGGGATAAAGTTTGCTAAGGCTCTTCAGAAGTATGCTGTAGTTCCTGTTAAAGATGGTGGACTTCTTCCGTATCTTATTGTTGATGATGTTCTTACTACTGGCACTAGTATGAATCAACAGAGGGAAAAACTTATCGGACAAGGAATGAGACGAGAGATCATAGGTATAGTATTGTTTGCAAGGGGTGAGTGTCCTGAGTGGATAATCCCCTTGTTCCAAATGAATAGTAAAATGGCATAGATATTCTGGTGTAGTCCAATTGGTAGGACGCCTCCCTGTTAAGGAGTCTTATACGAGTTCGAATCTTGTCACCAGAGCCAAGGGAGTATCTGCTAGTGGTAAGGCAATTAGGTTTACACCCAGTTAAACGAGAGTTCGATTCTCTCTATTCCCACATTAAAGAAGGAGAATAAAATGGAAGATGTTTGGGTAGTTGGTACACATAAGGGAGAGTCTGAGCTTGGTAAAGCGTGGGAGTTTCAGGGTGTGTTTAGCACCAGGGAAAGGGCTGAAGCTGTGTGCGAGGGGCATCCTAATTGGTTTATTGGCCCAGTGCGTATAGATGAAGAGCTTCCTGTGGAAACTGTAAAATGGCCTAGATGTTATTATCCATGTTCCGAGACATATAGTGAAAGTACTAGCTCTGGATGATACAATAGATTCTGGTATGTTCTAATCAGGTAGGAAAATGGACTCTGACTCCATGAATTTAGGTTCGAATCCTAATACCAGAACATGGTGGGGATGGGCTAAATAGGTTAAGCCACCAGTCTGTGAAACTGGAAAATGTGGGTTCAAGTCCCACTCTTCACCCCATGAATACCCCGATAGTAATGACCGATTCGGCTTTTGGTGATAATGTCACAATCATTGTATGTGATACTTGCCACTTTGCGTGCTCTACTTGTAAGCATAGGTTTTATTGCTATACAACTGGTACTGTATTTGGTACTAGAGAAGAGACTGCTAACGAAACCAAGAAACTGTATTCTCTTTTCATAAAAGCCCAAGAAACCGAGACTTAGACGGAGGAGTCAAATGTTAATTTCAAATACAAAAAAGAAGAGACTTGAAAGGATGGTTAAGCTAAAATTTCTTGACAAGCTTCTTACACCATTACAGGAAGCTTTTTATGCTGTGGATAATGCGTATGTATATGCGATAAATCTTGAGAACAGAGATTTGATTCGTGAGGAGGGGTATCGTATTATGAGTGACCAGATATTTAAACTCATAAACTATATCCAAATAGAGCGAGTTGCTTTTGTTCTTTCCCACCTTCCCTCCAACTAGTAATGGCTGCTATGTTAGGCTTGACTTTGTAGATGGCATGATGTATACTTGTCATAGAGTAAGATAAGAAGCTGGTATAGCCCAATAGGCAGAGGTGACGTTCTCAAAAAGCGTTCAGTGTCAGTTCGAATCTGACTATCAGCACCATGAAAACATTCATCGTAAATCGTGACAGAGTAGTTTCCTGGACTTTTACGTGCAAACAAGTTGCGTGTGATGTGTGTAGATTGAGATTCTTTTGTTTTACTACCCCTAATGAAGTAATTATCTCAGACATTGGATTGGGAGATAAGTTGATAGATTCGAGAGGAAATGAATATAAGGTATTCTTCGAGGAATTTGAGGCTTGGAAAGGTGAGTGTTCAGTAGAAAATATGGGAGTGTAGTTTAATCGGTATCAAAAACACTTGTCTCCAAAACAAGGTAATCAGGGTTCGAATCCTTGTACTCCCGCCAATGTGTTCTGTGGAGGTTGTCATGCTAGGAATGAGGTTGTCCATTGCTAATCAAAAAGCTGAGAGGATATTTAGATATCATCAAGGATTCTGGCCTAGGAATATGAACCAACAGGGATTCTCTTACTGGAGATTATCACCTTACGAAATATCTCGATTATTAGGAATATACAGAAAGACAAGGGTTCCGTGTTCTTGTAGTTCATGTGGTAACCCAAGGAAATATGGAGAACTTACACAAGAAGAACTCAGAAATAGGGCGGACGTTCTTGAGCAGATATTTGAATTGAAACACGGTGAGGTTTAATATTGTATTCTAATTGCCACTCCCTGACATCAATGTATCGTGGTCTGAACATAGGGAGACATAGTATGCGAGTGTGATGCAATCAGGCAGACATACCTCACTTAAAATGAGGGTCGTGGAGGTTCGAGTCCTCCCATTCGCACACGGCAATGAGATTGGTACTTGACATTCCACACAAGGTATGTTACACTAAGAGCATAAGAAAGGATGGTGAGGAATGATTGAGAAGTTTGGTCTAGAGGAATTGTCGAAGTTGGCTGAGGAAGTTAGCGTCGGCGGAAATGAGGTACAGACTGTTAAGGTTGTACTTGCGATAACAGGTATACCTAATACAGTGGTTGTGGAAGCGCAGGAGATTATTTCAGAGAGTAATGATAGGATTAAGACTCTTGAGAGTGACTCTGCTAATGTCCGCACAGCAGATGCTCAGGACGAGAACGACACTCACATTGCGATAGAGAAGGCAAAGAAGGTACGTATACTTCATAAGAATACCCACTCTGATAAGTTGTCCACGCTTCGTCGCAGTCGTAAAGACACGGCTCACGACATAGCTCGTCTTGAGAGAATCCTAAAGAAGTTTGCTTAGGTAGCTATGGAATTCGTAGCACTGCTGATAGTGTCATTGCTGATAGCCATTGCAATAGTTAGTGGAAGAAGTAATGGTAATTTGTATTAGTTGTGAACAAAGAAGGGGTTTTCATATGACACCCAAGAGTTTGATGTGTGGTCAGTGTTTCCGTATATAGGTACAGAAGGGAGCGTGAAAGATGAACTGGGAGCGAAACATTGAAGAACTACTTCTTGCATTGGGGTATGATCGCCCTGCTATTTTACTAGATGATGATGGAACTTTAGCGGTGGATATGCGGATGAATGATCATGAGCAGTTGTTTGCTGAGTTTGACCCCTATGGTGGGATTGATATGTCCATCTATGATGATGTTACGGGCAAGCTGCGTAGTGTGAAGACCTTGCACGAGCTTTGCCACGGAGGTGATGAATGATTAAGTATTTACGTAATGGTGGGAACTAGGTTGTGGTCGTTTGGAGTTTCTAAGAGATAACCACAAAAGAGTAATGGTTAGGAGTGGATAATGGACGTACAAGTTTTTGATGGGGGGTGGACGCATGAGAGTCTTAATTCGAAACTTCGCCAATTGGGGCAGCAAGGATATAAGATTCTAAGTGTGTGTAAAGATTCTGCCTCACCTACACAAGTCCCAGACCCTAGAGGTGGTACTTATACGCACATGTCGGCGGGGAGTTACCATATTATAGCATCGAAAGAATAATAGTTAGGAGTGAATGATGATTGAATATACGCACGATAAGAATGGTTGTCATTACGTAGGATTAATGCGAGGTGCTGATAGCGTTGCTCGCAGCGAAGAGGTTCATAATGGTGACGATGGATCTTGGGTAATCCTTGATTTTGGGCACGATGGTAAGCTAGTAGGTGTCGATATCAGAATGGAAGACGAGGAACCAGCCTGGGAACCTTGTGAGGCGTGTGGGGAGGACAAAGAACCTTGTGACGCATGTAAGGAACAGGCATCAGAACCACCTTGTGAATGTTGCAAGGCCGAATTAGAACCTTGTAACTGCTGTGTGGAATGTTCACCTGATCATGAGTTAAGTAATGGGTAATCCTAATGAGCCTTGTATGCATCCAGTAGTGAAGAATGAGGTAGACCACATAAGTACCCTGATTACGGCTGTAACTTGGAAGTGTGATTGGAGGGAGTGATGGCAACGAAGGATTTTTGCGATATAGAGCATTGTACTAGAGAAGCTTATACCGTGTGTTGGAATTGTAAGAACGATTGCTGCCCCTTCCACCATGTAACAATTGAGTTGAGAGATGTACAGTCGGATTACTGTACAGAGTGCCTCATAAACCAGTTCCCGTCTTTCGTTTTAAAGGATCTTGCTTGGGCGGGACTGAAAGAATGAAACCTTGCAATGTTTTCCTTCACCCAGATCCAGAGAAATGGGCAGTAGGTATAGAAGAAAGAGTGGAGAATGCTTTGAAAGCATTAGCATTAGCTAATACTGGTCGAGACACAGAGATATCTTCGTGTCGTTGTTGTGGTGGTAGACATCAAAAAAGGGGAATTAGGGGGGATAGCTTAACTGGGAAAGCTACTGCTTTGCAAGCAGCCAGATTGGGGTTCAAATCCCCATTCCTCCACGAAAGATAGGGATAATGAGAGTAGTTTTTATATCAGATACGCATGGTACTCGCCCTGTACTCCCAAAGGGAAATGTATTAATCCACGCTGGTGATGCTACCATGATGGGAACACCAGAAGAGGTTGCCAACTTCGATAAGTGGTTGGGCACTCTAGATTATAAACATATAATATTCACTCCAGGTAATCATGATTTCTTGTTTGAGGAGGAGGAGCATGTTCTTCGTAACGCTGTTGTTCTTATCAATGAAGGCATTGAGATTGCTGGGATTAAGATTTGGGCCTCACCACTAAGTGGCATCTTCGGTTCTTGGGCTTTTATGGGGAATGAGGTAGAGTTAGCTAAGGTGTGGAAGACTATTCCTAACAATGTTGACATTGTAGTTACACACGGGCCACCTAAAGGAATACTCGATTTAACTGTTGGTGGTGTTAGTGCAGGTTCCCAGTCTCTATTGAATCGTATGAGAGCGATAGAACCAAGGATTCACGTCTTTGGACATATACATGAGGGACATGGTGAGGTCTGGGATGGGGAGACGCAGTATTTAAACGTGTCTCTATTAAACGAATACTATCAAGTTGTAAACCAACCGTTTGTGGTTGACCTGTAGCACAAGAAGGGAATGGTATAATGAGGACACGCACAAAGATATTACTAGTTGGTGCAGTTCTAGCCACAGTAATAGTATTGTCTGTTGTGGAGGTGGGATTGTGGGTACTATTTATCAAGTGTGCAGTAGCACCTTAATTCAGGGTGTGGGCAAGTCTGGTAAGCTACCTGGCCTGGAACCAGGAAATCCTCAGTTCGAATCTGAGCACCCTGACAAAGATAGAGAGGATAAAGATGATTGACAAAGAAGTAACAGACAAGATAAAAACTGGTGTAGAGCTTAATGCTTACTTTCTTGCTAATCTTGAGGTAGGAGACACTATCAAAGGCCCTAGCGGTCTCCTCTACACAGTCGTTGCTCGTTCATCTGACTTCTTCTGGTGTCAACACTACAGTGAGTTTCCCATTACTTTGACGGTTCGAGATATGGACGTGTAATAAGATAGGAGAAATGGAAGGGAAGTGCTTGAATTCTTCGAAAACATTTTGGAGTACATCTGGGAGTAATGATGTAGAATATGGGGATCTGAATATTCTTGGCTTTTGCCGCAGTTGCGGAGAACTAGAATTATTTCAGATACAAGATACGTCTTCGTACCAGGATAGACATTACAAGTGTCAGTGCGGTGGATTGGATTGGTGGGTGTGTCGTCCAGTTCCGAAGAAACCTGGGACTGATAAGCGTTGTACTGAGTGTACACATAGATTCTTTTGCGGTACAGTTGATGTCAAACAATTTGCTAGGAGATTTGAGATGACCCTTACAGTATCCCTTTTTAGTACAGAAGATCAACTTTCTGCTAGGGAAAAGAAACTTCTTGGCAAGAAGAGTAGAATTAAGAAGCATGGCAAAAACACGGGTGTGGTTTATCAGAATAGTGTCTTGAAGAGGAAGAAGAAGATTGCCAATGTCGCATAAAGGTATTGCAGTAGTTTTGTAAACTACCGAGGAAACTCATTGCGGGTTCAAGTCCTGCCATTGGCTCATGGTGGAAATAAATGATGTTGTCGAAGTATACAAATGGAAAAAGTTACGGTATCTCGGAAAGGTAGTTGGGCTTTTTCCAGTTGGTAATAATCTGTTTTACAAGGTAAGTGTTCTTACTGAGGTAAATAATAGAAAATCAATAACCTGGATGTTTAATAACTTTTCTACTTCTACCTTTCACGTAGATGTAGTACCAGCAAATAATGTAGTGAAGGTGTGTGATGGAGTCAAATCAGAATTATGTGAAGAGTGTAAGCACCGATTCCGGTGTTTTGCTACCTGGTAAGAGAGTAGAAAAACCTTGGGGATATGAAATTTGGTGGGCATATACTGATAAGTATGTTGGTAAGATTTTATCTGTAAACAAAGGTTCTAGACTGAGTTTACAGTATCATATTACTAAGGATGAAACTTTAATGGTGTTAAGCGGAATAGCAGACATTACTGTCGGTGACAGCGTGTTTGAAGTAACTCCGACTTCTGGCTCTATTAGAATAATTCCAAATACTGTTCATCGTATAAGGGCCGTAACAGATGTAACATTAATAGAGGTCTCTACCCCAGAAGTTGAGGATGTCGTCAGAGTTGACGATGATTATGGTAGGGTGTAAACAATGTTCATATACGAAACCAAGTTACGATCTATACTCAAAGCACTATCTTTTGGCATTATTGAGTTAATTGTCGAGATTCTCATATTATCGTTTTTCGTGGAGATTGGAGTAGCCATAGGTTTAGCTGTATTTTTTGAGGTTATATATTTTATAATGCGCTTTTTATTTGAACGTGCGTGGAATAAAATAAATTTTGGAAGAAACGTAGTATGTAAAAAATCATGGAAAGGTTGTGACATAAAGTGAGGGATACCGAGTTGTGTAACGGTAGCACTTAGGGCTTTGACCCCTAGAATCCTGGTTCGAATCCAGGCTCGGTAACAAGTAGGTCTTGTACCTACTCCCAAACATCGTTGCAGTGGCATGGCTCTAAGGGGGCCATGTCCTTCTTTGTACTATGGAGGTAATGACATGTACTTTTCTGGAGATGTGGTACTGTTTAGAGGTGATAGTATTGTATCGAGACTGATACGGTGGGGATCAAGAAGTTGGGGAGAGGCCCCTTCTGTTGTAAATCATGTTGGCATAATGATAGGTTTTTCAGAGATTGTGGAAACTAGTGATAAAACTAAGAGACACAAATTTATCCGTCCTCCGAAGAACTGTTGGGTATACCGTAATAAACGTTTACTCCCTGCGAATAGACAGCTATTACGGGAAAAAGCACTGGAATATGTGGGTACTAAATACGGAAAATTGAAGATAATTGCTCACGGTGTTGATCATCTATTGTTCTTCGATAGATATGTGGCACGAAGATTACTCTTCATGGATTCTTATCCGATATGTTCATGGTTAGTTGCAAATTGTTACGAAGAGATTGGTATTGGCTTTGGTGTGGCTGCTGGAGAAGCTACCCCTGATGACATATGGGATTATGTAATAAACAGTCCTGATTGGATCGAAATAAGATAATAAATTAGCCCCAACTCGTTATGAGAAGGGGCTAATTTATTGCCTATAATTATTTTCTCTGTGGCGTTTCTAAGTAGATTTTAATGGCTTCCTTATTACGCTTTATAGTTTCTGGATCAGGAGCATGTTCAGTAAGAAACTTCTCTGCAAATTCCTTTGCTGCCTTACCTGTCAGTACACCTGGGATTGGGGATATCATAGCTTGTCTTACCATGTAACCCATCGCAAATCCAAAGATAATAGAAACTAACACTACAAAAAACATATATACCTCCTTAATTCACCGAACATTCTTCTGGTAGCTTATCATCCCTAAGCCTTAAAAACCTAGGAAATCTGATAGCTCCGTTCTTACCAATCTCTTGACCTTCTATCTCCGCAACTCTGCCAATATAGAATGCTGGGTCACTGGCAAACATAGCTCTATATGCATCTGTCATACCAGAAGATTTACCCGCTTCCATGAGGACTCCGTTCACCATAAATCCGTAACGAATAGCTCCGATTACACCTTCATATTTTCCCTTACCCTCCGTGAATCCCACTATAACCGTATCCCACGAATCTATTCTTTTAACCTTTGTCCACGCAGTTGATCTTAGACCAGGATGGTACTGTGAATTCAAATCCTTCACCATCACCCCTTCTCCGCCTTCTGCAACAATCTTCTCAAAGAATTTCCTTTTGTTGGTTGTCACTAGGAACTCCATGTCTATATCTTTAATACCGTTTGCTTTAAGTGTTAAGATAACGTCAAAAAGAAGTAGTCTTCTTTCACGCAGTGTGCGCTTTACTATCTCCACTTTACCATAACTAAGAATATCAAACACCTTATACCGAGCATTACCATGCTGTTCTTGCCACTTTATTGCGTACTCAGGAGAAGAACCAAATATAGACTTAGTACTCTCTATTCGTCCACTAGGACTAATTCCCTCTCCGTCGAGAACTGTTCCATATAAGCTCCTCTCTAGTATCGTAATACCTGCTATTCCAGGAACGTTCGCCGTCTGCTCTGTGCCAGATTGGTTAAACAACCTAATGGAACCGTCGTCTTCTATATAAAGAAGTTCTCGGAATCCGTCATATTTTTCTCCGACTGCAAAATCGTCATCGTGTTCTACCTTATCTAACAGGTCAGACGATGCGGAGCTTGCTTTCATGGGACGATATCTATTCATTTCCCCTCCGTTCTACATATTGTTCTTCAATGAGCCGACGCACATTATCTATGTATGTTTCCACTGTTATCTCCTCACTAAGCGATACTCATAGCAATGTTTACCTGGTAGAGAAATCATTTCTAGCTCTCCATTAGCATACTTTTCCCGCAACCTTTGAACGAAGGGTTTATATTCACCCTTATACTTTGTTCTTAACGCACGAGAGTGGTATACCTTACCCGTTTCTGTATCTCTAAAGCCAGTATCAGCAGCAGAAACTCCCAAGTACTTAAAGTTTGAAGCTCTGTATATGATTCCCTGGTGCCCGTATTGGGGATCAGCGTAACTCACAATTACTTCAACTACGGTGTGAATCTTTAACCAGCGAAGAGTAGCCCCTATAACTCGTGACTCAGAATTATGTTCAGCTTCATCGAGTAATACAAACCTACGTAATTCTAATACCTTCCACTCAGCATCTGCAAACTTCTTCCATGCTGTCGTTGCCATAGCCCCAAAGATAACACCACCTACTAGTCTGGTATTGTGACGTACTGTAAAACATTGAGTTACCTTAACACCATTAATGGATTTAGAATAGTGGTGAGTTTCTATAAATACCCTCACCTCTTCTAGTGGACAAGGTTCAATTATAAGAGTGGAAGCTTTCATTGTTTCCTAGTCTTCACGAGGACAAGATATCACCTGTCTTGCCAAAGCACTGGTGACATTCTCTAACGTCTCCTCCCATACCAAACGAATACAGCAATCACACATCAATCCTCCACTATGTCCTGGTGCCCACTCAAATTCCATCGTCGCATTATGTGGACATTGGGCACATACACCATCCGTGAGTCTTGGAACAAAACCATCTACGTATGTAATATCATTACTACTTCCCATTTCTATCCTCCTGTCATAGTTTTACTTAATACGTCCCAAAGAGCGGCTTTCTCATCATTACCACCACCCTCTGTCTTACCTAAAGAACCCCAACCTGGGTGTCTCAAACAACAAGTAATAGCACCCGTATAGTGTTGCCTAAATTCAACTGTTACCTCTTCTCCTCTGTCATTAAAGACTTTCCACACTATTTTCAATAATCCTGCCACATCCACAGAGAAGATGTAACCTGTGCATTCTGATGGTTTACATTCACGGATATGTAATATCATTCCTGCACCCTCTATGTAAGCAAGACTTCGACGCAGTGTAGATTGATGGCAAACACACAGACACTCTATCCACAACTCGTGGAACTTCTTTCTTGTCCCGTTACAAGTGGGGCAGTTGTGATGATGGCTCCTATGTTCTTCAGAACACCTAGTATCTTTTAGTATACTTTCTAAATCTTTCATACTTTATATTTTCTCCTCCATAGCTTCCAAGCTAAACCTAGAACACCTACTGTTCCCGCTAATGCTGGGCCTAAATAAGCCAATACTATAAACCAAACACCTCCTACCGCACAAGCCACCACTACTATCCAAAGGCATACAGTAACTGTAACCAGGGTTAAGTATAGAGCACTCAGTATAGACCAATATTTCATGTAATACCCACCACTTTCGCAATGACCGAGAGTAGGGCTTCTTCCTCGGTCTCCTCGTTTCCACTAAACGATCTTAGATACGGTTGACCTTTTCGAGTAGTAAGAGCACAAGCAAAACCGTGTGATAGTTCCAACAAAGAAACACGGGAATAGCCGAGACTCCTTGCTGTTCTCAACAATCCTTGTAGTGTGACATTGAGACGAATTCCTAAACCCTCGCAATCTTGTGGGTGCTTTTCATCTTCGTCAGGATGACTCATCATCCAATTCTCATCCCAATTGGGTACATCACATTCCCCATATTCATTAGGACAACCTAGATGTTTCTCCCACAACCAGTGGAACTCATACTTTGTACCTTTACAAAAGCTGCATGGGAAGTCTCCGAAGTAACCCTTCCCTAAACAATGTTTACACCACACAGTTGCTACCCGTTCTTGGTTTTTGCGTCTTGAATTAATCTGTATGTCCATTGATAATCATCTTCTCCCGTCTTCAATGTCATCGGATAGCAGGAGCAGGGCCTCTGCTATTCGCCTTCGCAACTCTTGGTACTCAATACGTATAGTAGTAATTGACATTCCAGGTGGATTACCTTCTTGTAGATGATAACTAGCAACATCGGCAGCCCGTGCAAGATTCCCCAATATCTTCTCCAAATCCCTCACACGGGTACGGAGGTTTGTGTGAGATTGAAATATAGCACGTAGCTCATCGTTTGGTAAACCACCTTGTCGTGCTTCAAGAACCTCAAGCCAGATTTCTATTTGTTCGTCACTCAATGTCTCGTTGTCCATATTATCCTCTCTACGTAGTTTCTTATTGTGTGTAACACTCAAATCTACTGCGACACGAACCACAATTTTGCATCCTCAGAAATGCATCCTTTTGCAAAGTTGTACCCCAAAACTGCAATACAACATCTCGACAAGAACGCACGGCACGGGTAGCAAGACATTTATCACACCTTATCTCAAAATCAATTAACGTTAACTGATGATGCCCTACCAACCCACAGTTACTACAATAATATTTCACGATGTAAAACACTCAAAACGATGCTCACAAGTATCACATCCAGCGTAGGTTCTAGCAGCATTTTGTAGGTTCACTAGGGTGGTACTTCCAAGTGTGGCTATTTTATAACATGTCTCTAACGTCCACGCACTTCCACATCTTTTACAAATACTAGGTGCCACTTTTTTAGTGAGCCTCTCCTCATACCATTCTGCACAACCAAGACAAACATATCTCATTACTTTAGTAAGCAATACTTGGGAAGCTTGCCACGCCTGTTCTTTCTACCCAATTCTTTTGAAATGCTTTTGTATAGTTTCTCCAGTTTGAAACTTCTCATTGAGTTGTAACCATCCTTACATGAAACTGATTCTCTATGTACCAGCATTCCCGTTTCTCCACAATATCCAACATCACGAGACGTTATACCATAGCTATTACCTAGTCCTCCGTGGTCTTTTCTTCTTACCCATTTAACCTTCGTGCATGTCCCGCAACGCTTAACCACATCCCGATTTACTGTAATGCGAAGAGGACGTGCATCCATTGGCAGAGTAAAGCACAGAAACCTCGCTTCGCATGTATTACAGTTCATACACCCTCCTCAGTTGCCGTTCTAGGGGGTCCAGGCCGCCTGCTCCTCTTTTCCTTGGCGTCTAGTACCTTAGCTTCTTCAAACGTAGCTGGAAGCTCCTTAGTCCTTGGTATAGGTGCTGGAGGAATGGGACGCTTAGACCTACCTGGTCGGCGTGGTGTTCTTACCTCATCTTTACGTCTTCGAATCGGTGGCACTAAACTCTCCTGCTAGTTGGGTAATAACTGCTGAAATCTCCTCCAAACTAATGGCATTTCTTGCTTTAGTACGAAGGTCAAGTAATCTATCTATCTTCCCATCAATGGAACCATAAAGAAGTAATCTACCCTCATCAATGGTTATGCCAAGCCCTACTGCACCATCCTCTTCCCCATCATCTCCGTCTTCGTCTCTGTCTAATAAACCTACCATTTCCTCTCCTTTACACAGCAACTACTTGATTTTTTAGGTATTCTCTTGCGTAAGCAAACGCTGCTTCTCGATCATCCTGATTAAGTGTACCATCCACTACCAACCCAGTAAGATATTTCTTTATAGAACCAACACTAGTACTGGGTTTCAAATCAAACTCTTCCATTATCTCCAATCCATTTATTGGACTTGTCATCAAATCTGGATGTTCTTTCAAGCACTCAGTAACCATTCTGGTTAGTATGGTCATAAACTTATAACGTGGATTTTTAGAAGAACGGATGTCACACTTTACTAGGTCTAACAGTAGACCAATATCACGCTCACCTACTTTCCTAACTAGGCGCATTATTATGCGTCTTTTTATTTTGCCACGCACGACCTCACGCTGTAGCACTATCGGAGTCATGTGATACTTTATAAGACGACATACCCGTGCCGTTATACCCTTCTCAACTCTCAATCTCTGCAACAGCTTTTTTGCTTTCCTCGCACCAACATTCTCATGGGAATAGAAATGTACACCAGTGTCATCTTCTGTCTTAGTATCTGGCTTTCCTATATCATGTAGCATACAAGCCAAACGAAACACTAGGTTATCGTCTGCATGGTCTATCCTTGAACCCTTACGGAGAACAAGTAGAGAATGAGCATAAGCGTCTTTTATGTGATTTTTACCCTGCTCAATATGTTTAAGTGCTATAAACTCTGGCATAATATACTGCATCAAACCAGTGCTGCACATCTTTTCAATCCCAAATGATGCTCTAGTGGAGAGCAAAATCTTTAGTATCTCATCCCTTATTCGTTCCTTGGAGACTATTGCTATCCGTTCTGGTTTGGATATGCCTACCTTTAAAGTAAAATTAAGCTGGCAGGCGAATCGAATAGCTCTCAGCATTCTCAAAGGGTCTTCGTCAAACCTGTCCTCATCATTACCAACACATCTTATTACCCTTTGGATAATGTCTTCCTTGCCCTTGAAATGGTCTACAATTTGCCCAGTCAAAGGATTTCGAGCTAATGAATTGATAGTGAAATCACGCCGAGCCACGTCCTCTTCTAGAGAAGTACCGAAAACCACAGTGGGGTTACGAGACGTGTGATGATAAATTTCCTTTCTAAAAGTAGTTACCTCTACAAGAACCCCATTAGCATGTAGACCTATGGTTCCAAACCTCTCGCCCACAGTGTACAGAGAACCGAATCCGTTCAGCAACTTCTTTATTTCCCGTGGGTGAGCATTTGTAGCTAGGTCATGGTCGTGAGATTCCCTACCAATTAGTGAATCCCTAACATGTCCTCCTACCTCCCAAATCTCAAATCCATTTTTGCTAAATTTCTTAGCTATTCTTTTTACTATATTTTCCATATAAACATCATTCCTTTCCTCAGTACACTAAGTATACCACGGCTAATTTCTCCTGTCAAGTGTACTACTATTAGCTTTTTTAAATACCTCAATCACATACTTAGCCTGCAACGTAGCATCTGCTAAAGCATCGTGTTGAACAATGCCTGAGTTATTTTTATAGGTAGAATAATCAATACCTAACCCCTTACCTAGAACTCTAATAGACCTCATACACATTTCTTGACCATACTCCCAAGGTATAGATTGTCCACATTGTTCATAAGCATCTCTAAGTATTGCCAAATCAAAAGAAGCACCATTGGCCCAAATACGATCGGCTTTCCTTATAAAAGATGTTAAAGATTTCAAAGCACTATCTAAGTTAACTCTAGGTTCTTGGAAGAGTGCTACCTGGGCTTCCTTATTCTGTTGCAACCACCACTCTATTGTTGAGGGTGTTATTAACCTGCCCTGATTATTTGTGTGGACATTGAGATACAATGAGTCAAGTATAGGTGACTCACTACTTTCAAAACTTACTGCCCCTATTGATGCTATCACACCCTTGGGTGATAACCCAAAGGTTTCTATATCTATCATTACGTCCATATTTTACTCCCAGTTGTACCAAGAACTAGAATGTTCTTTAGCATGTCCAACTTCACATATTATTTCATATCCAACTTCGTCTGCCAAGTCTTTCTCTTTTTGTGGTAAGTTATCTAACTTCCTATCACCACCCTTAGCAAAGATATCTGGTGCAACTGTTCTTAGTGTTTCAGCCACACTCTCATCTGTATCTATGCAAGAAATAACCACATCAACGGGTTTGAGTTCATTGATAAGTTGTGCTCTATCCGCAAAGGGGTATCTTATTCGTCCTTCTAGTTTTGTATTCTTACGCTTTTGTAGCAGTTGCTCATCCGTATTCAAAATTACTACTAAGATAGAACCAAGAGCTTTGGCAGCTCTAAAGTATGATAAATGGTCTGGATGCGGTGGGTCAAAGTACCCTGAAACTGCAACAACTTGTTCCCTTTCCTTAAGTTTCTGGCAGAATATTTTTAACTCTTCTCTATTCCCTTGAAAAATCATTTTATTTCTCCAAAAGCTAATTTAGTCTCTTCCTTGGTTGCGCTGTAAGTACCGACAAACGTTCCTTTAACGTCAATAAGAATACCATTTAGGTGGTCTACCTCGTGTTCGAACAGATGGGCTTCAGCAATGGCAGCTTTGAATTTTACTGACTTACCATCTCTATCTATTCCGTGTAGAGTAAGTGATGTAGATCGTCTTACCTTGTATAGATTTTCTGGGATGCTCAGACAACTCTCAACAATCCTAGTTGCACCTTTTCTATTTTTAATGTAAGGATTGAATACTACGTATTCGCTGCCACGGAAAACAAAATTAATGATACGTACTGACACACCCACCTGCGGTGCAGCTATCCCTAACCCGTTCTTCTCTTGCCTAATCCTTGATAGTTCCTCAATCAGATTAGTAAAGTCTGTCGTTGTTGGGTCAACCTCTTTTGCCTCTTTTCTTAGGTTTGGATGGTCGAGTGACAAGAGGGTTAGTTTTTCCGTATATTTTTGCAAATGTTTCTCCCTTGACATCTTGTTTCTTATTATTTGTCGCTTCCGTATAACATCTAAATCGTAGTTTACAGTACTCACATTTTTCCGAGTCGTCCATCTCCTTAGTACGTAGATGGCATTCATCCATAAAATTAGCTAGTCTAGTCTCATCCATCTTTGACAACAGCACCTTCTCAACTTCATCGTAGTCAATTTCTTTTGTAGTGAGAAAAAAACTAGTTGAGATAATCCTACTGAGATTATTCATACTGCTGTTTAACTTCTTAAAACTCTTTTCTAAGGGACTAAGCATTTCTATTATTCCTCTTATTAATTACCTCCGCAGCAACGATACCACTCGCCGCAGCTTGTACTATTCCTCTTGATACTCCACTACCATCACCGACACAAAACAAATTAGGTGTCATGGTCTCCATGTCATTCAATTGTATCACGTTAGAATAGAACTTAACCTCAACCCCGTACAATAGATTAGTACCAGACATCATTCCTGGGGCTATCCTATCCATAGTTTGTATAGTTTCCATAATATCACATAAATATCTATACGGTAGAACCAAACTTAAATCACCTGGAAAGGCGTCAAGAGTAGGTTTTACTACGCTTTTTACTATGCGTTCACTAGTTGAACGTCTACCATCAAGCAAGTCACCCAACCTTTGTACTATAACTCCACCATCTGATATGTTATTAGCTAATGACACTATTGACCTGCCAAAATTATCGGGGTTTATCGGAGTTCCAAAGGGTATACTTACGAGCAAGGAAAAGTTAGTGTTCTGTGTTTTACCCTTCTTGAAACTGTGTCCATTACATGTTATGAAACTATCAGATTGTTCTCGTACTACTTCACCATGCGGGCAGACACAAAACGTGCGAACCATATCATCAAAACATTTCGTGTAGTAGCGTATCTTAAAGTCATGACTAAAATTCACTAATTCAGCAGCAATCGCATCAGGAACTTCCATCCTAATACCCAAGTCAACCCTGTTTCCACTGACCTCAAGATTTTTTAGATGGGCTAACCATCTAGAACCCTGTCTACCAGGTGCGAGAACAACATACTTGGCGTGAATTACTGACCCCTCTATGTGAAGATCAAATCCCTCAGCAAGAGTATCTATTTCCAATACTTCTGTCTCTAATCGTATCTCACACTTGTTTTTGAGAGCTTGGTACATCTGTTCTGTGAAGACTTTACTTCCATCTGTACCCATGTGTCTCATATTTGTTGCTAATAGTTCCATACCTTCTACTGCGGCACGATCAATTATTTCCTGTTCATCCTCTATTTGAGGTGTCTCGGTTAAATCTACATCAAACAGTTGTGCTGCCTTCTCTAGGTACAGGTCTGGGGACTTGGTATAAGCTCCTAGATTGCCCCCCACCTTCTCTGAGAAAATTAGTTTACCGTCACTATACAAACCCGCACCACCAAAACCTGACGTTATTGAGATGCGATCCTGTACACTCTTACCTTTATCAATTAAAATAATTTTTAATTTTGGGTCCAGTGTCTTGGCTACTGCTATTCCAGCAGGGCCAGCACCAATTATTGCTACATCATATGACATTAATACCACACTCCTCTGACTCGTTCAAGTGTACCCTCAAGAGCCCTTTTGTTACCCCAGTACCTGTGGGAAGTATTAACTCGTGAGTGCCACCACCCCTTACTCCTACACATATAATCTACACGTATCATAAAACTTATTAACACTTATACGCTTATCAGTGTATTTCTTTCCGCAACCTGTACACCACATCTCCCGTGGAGGTGGTATACTAAATTCTCTTATAGGTTCTATGGCACGAGGAGTAATTGTAATATTATTAAAGCGAGCAAGAGAATCCTCATCTGCCGTATAGCACAATTGTCTACAACACTATTATTCAACAATATACTCCGTCCTTCCACCACAATACTGGCAATATTTTTGTCTTACACGAATAATCTCTTCACAGTGTTTACAATGTCCCATATCACGCATGATGCCTACTACGTAATATACCATCACTGTTACGAATATTCCTAAAAATAACCACTGGTGTACCATTAACCACCAGAGAGAAATTAACCCCAGAACTGCAAAACCAAAATCGTATTGTAGTGTCTCTTTTAAGCTAATCATTAAAACTTCCTCTCGTTGTTAAGCATTTGAATCTTGCATTACATTGCTCACAGTAGTTCGATGGGAAATCTTTATAACTCCAACAAACCTTTAATGATGTATCACATACGTGACAGGATGGATATTTTCCGTACTTTACATCTCGTTCTTCGGTAGTATTACAACTAGGACAGTACCACACTATTCTTTTCTTGTGCTCACCAACATTTTCTTTTATTCCTATGAAATCAAGACCACCAAATGGAACACTGTTAAACCACAATCCACATGTTACACATTTGATATTAATTGATAGGCCACCACTTGGCCCTTCATACCACCTATTATCCCCACAGTTAAGACATCTATTGGATTCTAGTTCCACTTCCTCTAATAGGAGGTCAGGAATCCCCTGAGATATAGATTTTCTTCTGAAACGATTTAGAAAATTTATCATAGTTTTACTTAAGTATTCTCTTGTCACAAGATTTATCTCCAAATGATTCAAGAAATACTGGGAGTTCAAGCCTGTCGCTTATTTCTTTTATGAACGGTCTATTAAAGTCCACAATATGTGGCTTGCACTCAAATAAAGCATCTGTTAATGTACGTTGCCTATCAAGATCACCCTTGGTTGGGAGTATTAGCTCATTCTTTTGTGCATCATAGAAACAATTCTCAATGTCAACATAAGCATCACACAAGTATGGGTATATCTCATCTGTATGTGTTACTACCAGAGCGTCTACACCACCATTAGCTTTCAACGCATACCTGGTAGCTACCACATCAAAAGTACCATTCCTAAAGGAACCTTGCCACTTATTTTGCGTGTTGTACCCATCAACGAATGGTAAATCTGCTTCTGTTACAAATGGCCCATGTCCGTGGCGAGTGGAGAAAGTCCTAATTATTCCTAGAGTTGTGGCTTCCTCTACCCATAGTTTCAACGCATTTTCCGTAGTTGTAGTCGTCCACATTGTATGTGGATGAAACCCGTAGTTCTCATCAAGTAGGATTCCGCCAGCCCCCTCGAAGATTACCTGGTCAACGTTGCTAATTGTCATACCATCAATCACGCTTGCTCTGTCATACAAGTGCTTGTATAACTCATAACATATCTCTGGTGCTTGGGGGTCATACAGAACATCTACTTCCTCGTCCCATAATCCCTTCATAAGTAGCCTACTCTCTTCTAACTTCTTCTCTTGGATATTCTTTAGAATACGCATAGAAGTTTCACGAGACCCTAGTGACTCTACTGTTAACACCAACCCATCTAACGAGTCTATTACGGCTTCACCCATCCCGATACCACAACTTCCATGTTTGGTTGTTCTTGCGTTTTCTTTAATTCTGGTCATTGCCCTATGAAAGGGTGTGACTATCTGCATATTCCTGTCAATAAATAGTCTTGACAACGCATCTGTTACCCCTACCCGTTCTAGTCCAGTATTCTCTGCTAGGAGGGCTAGAGGTTCAAGCCACATGTACTTAGATAAGTAGGTTCCCACACCTGGTACGAGTGTTCCACTACCAAACTGAGCAAATGTATGGTGTTTTCCTCCTGCTGTTACCACATTATGTGCAGCTTGAGAACCACCATTGTACCTAACAACTAAGGTATTAGGAGTGAGGCGGGAAAGGAAGTCTATCGTAGTCCCCTTCCCCGCATCACCATAACCCAAGTCAACAACTATGTACGTCTTCATCTCACAGCCGCAAGTGTCTTAGTTACCGCCTTAACAACTGTGGGAGATATTCCTTCCGCCTTTAGATTTTCTAGGATTTCAGCAATATCGTACCCTTCTTCTGTAGCAATAGTTGAAGCAATCAACTCACAGATGGCCGCAGGATTGTCAAGATGTAGTACACGCTGGCCGAGGAACTTTGCCCACGTATCGTGAACTATGCTCTCATTAGCATGTTGTGCCATGTCAGGAATTATAAAGAAAACTTCCCACTTCTCTTGAAGCTCCCTAAATATGTCTTCTAGAGCTATGTCCGCCTGTTCACGGTGCCCAAAGACACTGTTCACTTCGTCCTTCTTTACCGCAGGATAAGGTAGCTCGTCACCACTCAAAAACAGGTATCCCTTCTGCTGTCTCTTTTCCCAACAGTCGATAGAGGTCAGACGGGCCATTGCGTACAAAGCCAACTCATAGGATTCTGTCATCTGTCCTCCGCCTCCACCCTCAAGCACTATCTTACGCAAGTGATCGTCAATAAGATTACCACTTTCGAACTGCGACAGTTGGACAGGTACTCTATCACACGTAGCATCACCCACTGCTCCAATAAGTAGCTGAGGATGCTCTACCTTTCCCTTAAGCATCAATAGAGACATGAGCTTGTTCAGATTCTTCTGAAATACCTGCGGAACGTCTCTCATAGACCCCGTAACATCAAATATTACAGCTATGGCCCTGGAGTCTGGGTGCTCGTCCGAGTCTCTACTCTCCCTCATTTGATTGACACTATCCTTTATCTTGGATGGGTCAAGGTCAGCATGTGCCTTCCTACTCGAAGCGGATGCCCTCATAACCGAATCACTATGTGCGAAATCCTTAGTTCCGCTTGCTACCCTGCTACTTATCGATGCCGCATAAAGTTTTGCGTCCCAATGTCCACTTCCCATTTTGTCTTTCTCCTTTTCTATACCTTAAACGGTCTAAAGACCGAAGGCCCAAATAATTTTTTCACCGCCGAGTCAAGTTGATCATGTACCAACCTAGCATCTGTTGCACCTGATGTGCAAGCACGTAATATCAGTCTAATCTCTTTACTTACCTTACTTAAATCACCTCCCATTAGTTTTATCATACATATCGCTGCCATATGAATATCAAGAGCAGTCGAATTCTCAGCCGTTAGAGCGTAATCAGGATAAAAATCAGCGGATGCTATTTTATTTATTTTGGGTTTCACACCTACTTTGCTAGTATGCATCCAATCAATTAGCCAGATGCCGTGTGTTTTCAAATTAAGAAATATGTGTTCAGGTAGTATGGCGGAATGTACTTCACCAACAGAATGAGCAGTCCATATTGCTGCTAGTATTCTCTTGAACATCCATACCATATCTCGCTCGTCTATACCACTAGGGAACTTGTCTATTGCCTCTCTCAGACTCGGCATTGTCTTGTCATAACGATACAGAATAGCCTTATTTTTCAGGTTACAATCATCAAAGTTTCTTGATTCTGTAAAACACTTAAAGCGTTCTGGGCAACTGTCACATACTCTCAAATCAGCAGTTGAATCCAATAAGTCTGGAAAAAGATCTGCCAACTCTGTGTTTTTTAGTTTGGCTAAAATATCTACTTCTCTTTTTAAGAGAGGAGCATGTTTATTATCCTTAAGAACCTTAAGCAATGAAACACCATCGTCGCAAAGTAAGACCTTTGTAAATGTACCCTCTGCCAACGTGCTTAATGTGTTAAGACTAATGTTTGTTAAAGGTTTAGCCATCTGTAATCCCGTACCCCTCTGTAAATGGTTTTCTGTACCCGTCATGTTTTCCTTTAGTAATTTCGTATCCAAAACTTTCAGCACATATCCCAGGTTCTACCGTGTAAATAAACTCACTTCCATGTTGTTGGTTTAACGACTCAGCATTATGTTCTGCCATTACTCTAGAAGGATACATATTAAAATTTAGATTCCCACCCGCACATACAAGTGGACCTATCGTATTTCCGTACTCTAGCAAATTACGTCTTATGACAAAGTAATACGTATCTCTACGTCTAACTGTGAAACATCCAAACCGTTTGTCACATGTAAAACAAAGGTTCATATTCATAATGCCTAAGTCCTTAGTATCTCCTTCAATATCTCTACCACTAGTTCATCGGTAGATAATAGATACTTCTCTTCTACATCATCATGGAACTCAAATATTACTCCTGAACCATCTACGAAAATAGACATCGCAAAGTCTCTACCGCTTACCTTTCCCTGTGCCAGGAGCACACGTCCCTTATCACTGTCTTCCATCTTTTCTATTTTCAATTAAATTCTACCCCGTGTTCTGTGTGAATTCTCACAAACCCAGGTTGATGTGCTCCTATCATAAATCATATACATGCATCTTGGATAGGAGTTACCTACGTATCCACGTCTATTAGCTGATGAATTACAGTCATCTCGCTCTGGATAGGCGCAATACCTATCCTCAACTTCTAATTTATCATTGTATATTCCAGTGTATGTTCTAACACCTTCCACATGTTTCATTACTTCGTCAAACACGGGACTGGGTTTTATATCACGGGAATGGATACGTCCCATAGGTTTCTCTGTTACTGCATCTGCCCTAGTGTAACACATGAATTTATCTGTACACTCTTCACAGTCATGTGGATACAAGGGGTCTTTAACCACAAAGCAATCCACTAACTCTGTTAAACAATCAGAACATATGACAGTTGTATATGTATCATTGATAACCTTGGCCACCCGTATGTTCAAGTTATTCTTCTGACTCTTACATCCAGTACAGTACCATCCCCAAGCTCTAATTTTTGTGATAAAGCTGCTCATTCGTGAGTCCATATCTCTACAGGAATGCCAGCTTCTGTAGCTCGTCTTACCATATCAGCAGTACCTTTACTGTGCCTTATATCGTCATGGAACGCAAGAACATAATCAGGTTTACCCTCGTCAAGCATTTGCTGATTTCTATCTGTACCTGCGCTTTTGAATTTCATGCCATACTCAGATATTGGATATTTTAATCTGTACTCATTCCAGGAAGCAGGAAATTTTAGAACTGTTATGTTCATGCTTTCTGCCGCTATCCTAGCAAATGAGTCTGCACCTTTGGCTTCACCCTCTATTACAACATCGGGTGATAACTCAGCCATGCGCTCTGCAATCGCTTTATAATCTTTCCAGTACCTATCACCACAAACAAGTAATCTCATTCTACATCCATCCTGGTGGTGGTGTCTTCCCTTTCCAATATGCTCTCTGTTTACTAGCTATTTGCCCCGCTCTTAGAGCTGCCGCTATCTCCTTTTTATCTCTCTCTTGTTGCTGTTCAGCAGACTCAAATAGAGGGAGGAGTAAGCAGAACACTAACCAACTAAGTACTGCCACCACCAGAAAAATTAAGAATGACATGCATATACTCCAATACGTGAGACTTTGAGATTACGAAATCTTGCTATGATGTTGCTTCCAATGACATGATTTACAGCACCAGATGACGTATAAGGGTCTATCATAGTCAGTATGGTGTCCATTTAATTTCTTTTCCGCTCCGCAGATTTCGCACATCGTTGGTTTTATTAATATACCTTTCCTCAGTGCCTCGCCAACTAATGCCCTCGCCTCCTCCTCTTTTCTATGATAGATACGGTACTCACGTTGTCTATCAGCAACCTCCCTGCCCCATTCGTCATTATATGCTACAGAGTCTCGCTTCTTAGTTCTGTAATATGTTGCTACGCTTTTACTAGGTTGACAATACTCTGCAAAGAACTTTCTCTTGTATCTAAAATAGGTGGCACGACTTCTACTGAAATGCTCAACTCTTTCTTTATCAGAGACATAAGATTCTAAAAGATATTTAATCTCCGATATACAAGAGTCTGTGTCTTTAATGTAATTATGTGTCATGCCACCCATTAGAATTATATATTGTTTACTCGACTATCTTCACACGAATCAACGGTACATCAATTGCAAGTGGTTGGTCGCTAACAGTTGTCTTAAACCTAGTCTCCACCAATGCGTTTGTACCAGCATCGAACCAGAACCACGAGTCACACGCTCCACTTGCACCAGTCCCACCGTAGTAAATACCATCTAATGACGGTGCGTAGTGAAGATTATCATATTGGTACGTCATAGTATCGGAGAGGAAATTACACGCATTCTGTGGTTTATTCTTTGCCACGTAATATGCTGTATATGTCCCCGCATCAGTCTGCACATAAACATACCAAGGACCTGGTTTTGCTTGTCTGTTGGTAAACTCTACCAAATCCTTACGAAGAGGGAAATCCGATGGAGCCACTATTGGATACATAGACTGTGCCCGTAGGAAAGTCTCCTCCCTCAACTCTATGTTATCGGTATAGACCTTCGTGGTAGTACCACTCTCACATGCTCCAAAAATCAATGCCAAGGTTCCCAGTAGTAATCCTACAATTGCGCTTTTCTTAATTAGCTGCCACATGATGTCCTAACCCCTTTCTCCCACATTCCTGCGGGTAGTTGATATGGTAAATCCGAATCTCTAAATTGTCCTACAGTATAATCCTTACGTGCGTTGGCATTATACTCCTCAATTAGCCCTGCACGATGCCCTTGCAATCCCGTAATGTTTGTCTGAACCCTTGAACGCTGAAACTTGTCGTCCTCAATAGCATTCAGTAGCATATGTTGAGCTTCTAGTGCTACCTCATCTGCTCTCACGCCCGCACACAAATCAAAGAAATGATTGTATGCCGCAATTCGATTTGCTCCTGATTGTATCTGCTCCACAGCATCAACTGCACCCGCTGGCCCTGCCAACCAGTAACGTGCTATAAAGCTACCACCTACCAATGCGATAAGTAAACATATCGCTCCCACTATTATTAAAGGTATCTTCATACAGTTTCTCCTTTCTTTATATGCCCAGTCTTAGTCTTCTTCTTAACTGTCGTTGTCTTTTTGGATGTCTTAGTTTTTTTGGTTTCCTCAACTTGTTTAACAGGTATACCACCTACCTGTTGCCGCTCTTCCCATGTTTCTTGTGACCACATGATATTAATCACATCTCGTATGTTGGAATTATCACCCCTTTCTATTAGAACAGTGCCCCAATAATTTTCTCCATCGAAATAAACTTCTCCCTGAGCACCCCATAAGTCCGTAATCCATTTAGACGGAGCTTCTGGTTTCTCACCCTCAGCGTATACTTTTTTAACGTATGAACGCTTCTTCTTTTTGACTTTCTTCTTAACGTCAGCTATAGCCTTTTCAGAAGCTTCTCTTACTTGTTCTCTAATACCCTTTTTTGGCATATGATTCTCCTAAGAGGTCTTCTTAGATTTTGTGGCCCAAGATAAGTCTCTCTGCGGGGCTAACTTTAGGATGAAAGTATCCCTTGAACTCCCCAAATCTATCTATTGCCAATTGTAGATGTATTCTATCCATGAATACTGGCCTAGAGACATCCATCCTTATTGGACTACAATCACGTCTTCGCCCAACAGCTTCCATAGCACGACCCAACGCTTGTGCCCTTCCCATCTTTGGACTGAACTCATCTGCCCTAGAGCATATTGATAACCCTCTTCCCACAACCATTCCTTGCCTCACAAGTAAGCACACCATAGTAGCTCCGTCACGATAAAAAATACTTTTCTCTTCCATAATCTTTCCTTCCCTACAGTCTATATTTGTCAAGTTCAGTGAATAACTCTAGTACCCTACCATTGGAATCTACATGTAATGTATAGCTCTTAATAAAACCTTTTGTTTCTCTAGCATCCAAATAGTACACTACTGGTTTACCAATCAAGCTATCAGAGGGGAAACATTCTCGTATCCTAGCCGTAAATCTTATTCCAATCTCACCTAATGGTCTATCTACGGTTTCTACTTTTTCACCCTTAAGATAAATTCCTCTGTCTGCCCAACAGCCAAAACGTATATCACATTCCTGACATGCATCACTCCTAATGGGATTCGCCTCCAATATCTCTGCGTCAATTCGATGCGCTGTCTTTATCTCTCCCATCATTTCACACTAACTATAGCACACGCCTAACCAGAAGTCAAGCCTATGTTTTATGCCGAACGCACAGCATCAACTAGAGCTTCCAGCCAGGTAGGACTCCAACTCTTTTGGCCCGTAACTGCGTATCCCCTATTTTCCCCATAAATGATTCCTCTGTGCAAAAATGGACGAGCTTCTTTTGTTTCTGGTAACAATAGTGCCGAAGTACCAAGAGAACTACGAACCCATCCCCAACTTCCACATTGTAAACAAGGAATTTTGACACCTGGTTCATCATTAAACCACGGATGGCCCTCAACGTAACAATGCTCACATGGTTCCCATAATGATTGGAATAGCTGCGAGTTTATATTTAATCGAACTAAACTACCTCCACACGTTGGGCACATACCAAGCCTCCGTATTCTCATAAAGCCTGGATGGTAGGCAGGATTACCACATACAATGTGTTTAATCTCCTCCGCCAACCTATCTATGGAAGTTTTATCCGTCATACCACCCATCCTCGTGGGTACTGCATTCCTTATCCTCTATTGGTAGGTCATTTATAAGTTCCTGTACCGATTCCTTAAACTGTCTGCCCGTCTCATCATCTCCAATACTAGACCATTCCCTACCAACATACACCCCATCAAATTGTCCGTAATGGTAATATAAGCCTAACTCCTCTACTGTTTGTCTAACAGCGTCGAAATCTGACTCATTCTCCATGAATGTTCCATATATACAAAAACTTGTTGAACTACTATTCGAAATAAAGCCCTGTCGTATCTTCATTTTGTTCTCCTTTCCAGGATAGACGCATAAGTATTCTCTTATGCTCTTCCTCACCCACCTCGGAACGTTTGTCTATTATTTTTTGGAGGTAATACTCTCCCATTTCACGCCAAAAGAATGGATCATCAAAAGGCGAGTTACACCATTTAAAGAGTAGCATCTCATAACTAGCACTATCCACCCACTGCCTTATCTCTTCGTCAGTCATTTTACTCTTAGTAATTATCGTTACTTACCATCTTTACATAAGTTTCCAATACACCAAAGATACCAAACGTAGATAGCATCTCTAGTAGTGCCTCATCCTCTTCCTGGGAAAACTCACGTATTTCCACAAAAGATCCATCTTCAAGACTACCAAGAGATTGTCCTATGATGTATCCTGTTTCCTCATCACCATCGAAGTCGTTACATCTTTCATACTCAACCAAGACAGAAGTGAATGGAAACAAATCATCCATCGCATCTCTAAGGTCATAATCCTCTGTAACTTCCTTCCCATTCTTTGATAGTAGTGCAGTTGCCTCTTCATCGGTAATCACTACACCACGAACAATAAATGACGAACTCGAACTATTCGAAACAAACCCTTGCCTTACTTTCATATCCTTACCTCCTTATAGATTTCTTTACCATAGTCTACTCAGATGAAATCTCACCATAGTGAAGATCAACTTCCTTCTCAGAGAAGGTAACACCAAGTGCTGCGGTCTTCTCCAAAAAGTCTTTCTTTAGTTCTGCCACAGTTCTACCGTCTTTCAATGCCTGTTCAGCCTCGACTCCCACATAGTAGGGTCTGTAGTTAACTGGATTATACTTCTCATCATACTCATACGCTCCACCAAGAAAGACAAGAGTTTTCCCATTGTTATACGAACCAAAACCCTCCTCCATCCCATCTCTCTCAACAAGCTGTGAAAGTCTAACGTCACTGAAATTATCTACTCCCACAATTAGAAAACTGGAAGAACTTGAGTTGCTAACGAATCCATTTCTTATTTTCATTTTCCTCTCCTTAGTGCTCACTTAATTGTATGTGGGGAAGTCTCGCAAAGATTTCACCGTGCTCTAGCGCACCGTCTCCGTGCTCATCCCCATAGTTGAAAACATATATCATTTCCCCATCAACAGCAGCCACCACCTCACTGTACTTGTTTGGTTTCTGTCTCTTCATGTCATCCCATACCCTTGTAGCAATAGAGGCTGTAGAGATTATATTATCGTCAAAAAGATATTGTAATTCCTTATCATCACCGAATAGAATAGTTTGAACGTCCTTGGCATTCTTGGGCTTCCTTGGAAAGGCTACAACAAAGGAAGAGCTAGAACTATTACTTACGAAACCATTTCTTATTTTCATTATATATTACCTATCAGTATAACACAAGTACCAAAATGTACATGTTTCACATTCCTCAATGGCATGAAATTCTAATTCCTCGTTATCCACTTTCCCATACCCATCTCTAAGAATTACACCTGTCACTCCTATCTTTTCTAAGAAATCACCCATGTCAAAGTTATCCATAAGGGTGAAGCCACGTACTATGCCCTTTCCCGTAACTATATTCCAATAACCTTCCCTAGCGTATGGTATACCTAATTTTTCTCCGTATATATCGTGGTGCCATATTTTATGTAGTTGATTTTGAGATATGTTGCACAATGCTACAACGAAAGACGAACTACTGCTATTGCTTACAAATCCTGATCTAATCCTCATGTATCTTCCTCTGTGTAACGACTGTAATAAATGGGGGGTATGGAAAAGGTTGTATCACTACCTTAGCCGCACAATCTGGGCATACCCAATCTTCTGGGATAGATTCTAATTCTATGTGCCCGTTTCCCCCACATTTCGGATGTTCCCAGTAGTAATCCACACTACTCATTGAGCCATGCTTTAATACTTTCGGCCTCTTCTGGTTGTTCCTTACAGAATTGTTCATCCAATTCATATAGACATTCCGCACAAGTTACTATCACTACTATATTGTGATTGCTTCCACCTAATACGCACTCCACAAGTATTCTTCTTCCGCATGTTTTACATTCCAATTTATAATTTATATAATCCACTATACTTTACCTTACGACTCCAAATTCTATCGTATACGCAATAGGTTCTGCGCTTTTGCTCGCTGTTATATTTATATCAACGCCTACTCGCATCGCTCCTCCTTAGTACGTCACATCAATATCAATCTCGGTTATCGAACCGAGTGACAGTCCAGTGAACACTACATCCTTGTCAGTACCGAATTCGGGTGCTGTCCAGCTAACTGTGTCAGTGTCCAACAAATCATCATCCCCGTACAACTCCACGGTGTAGACCCTCTCCGCCACCGTGTCCGCAGTCGTACCTAAGCGAACCCTCACCTCATTTGTGCTCTTAACCTTGATCTTGACGACCTCCACCTCATCAGTGAATTCAACATTTCCAATGCCAGCAACGACCTCCGAGAACAGTGAAATGGCCCCAGCCGCCGAGAATGTCAACACGCCCACCACCAGCATCGCTATTACCACCACCGTCAATTTCTGTCTAAACGTTTTCATATTTCTCTTCCTTTCTAGTTCCTGTACTTGTCAAAGCCGCATAAGAAAGACTTACCATTATTGCTACCTCCTATATACCGAATAATATGCATGTCTTGTCAAACATTTCTTTGTCTACAAAGAATATAAATCCGTTGTCAATCTCTAACCACCCCACTGTATTCCTGTATATATTATCAGACTTAAAGTACCTTGATAACCCACATGGCTCTTTAAGGTCAAAGGGCTTTTCGTCTTCGTGTAATGCCCCTATACGACTCGTTACTTCTTTTTCATAAGTAGTCGGTGTTATATAGTAAACTATAGAATTGTTACCAAGGTGTATGGTTCCAGCACAAAGATTACGTGCGTATGTCTGTTCTGCTATGAAGGCCAACGCTTGTGGTACTGCTCCCCACTCAAATTCAGCACTACCCATGTAATCAAATGCCCAAATGTCACCTATTAAATCCATAGCCACATCTGATAACCCACCATTCTTAAGTCCAGCACCAAATGTAAACGGGTTATCCGTCTTTACTCCACCTAGCCCAAACTGGTGAGGAACGTGTAGTCTCTGTATAAGATACGTGCGTTTCATGGGTTCATTCAGTCTTAATTTATTACTCATTGACATTCTCTATATCCTCCAAAGATCTAGAATCATCAGTATAATCTGCACCGTCCAAATACTCAGACACCTTTACCCATCTAACAGCCTCAACCAACCCAGTGCGGGGAAAATCATCATCATATTCTCTCTTATGACCATACATTTCAAGTGTTAACCCATAATTATGGGCTACTAGTAGATGATCATCGTCCTTGTCATAGAATAAATGCATATGACCATACTGAGTTGCCGCTGTAAACGGTATGTTGTTTTTGAGCAAGAACTCTATCACCTCGTCCTCATTACATATCACGTAATAGCCAAAAGTATAATCCTCAGTGCTCAACTCTACTATTCCGTGATTTGACTCCAACTCAGAGGCATATGACCTGTCAATGCGGAAGAAACCATAATCCTCCAGTAATGCTATATCCTCTTTGGAGAGGTTGGGAGTATTATCTCTATCTGCGAAAGCAAACCTCTCGTAATTCTTAACAATAAAACTGCTTGAGCTTGAGTTACTTACAAAACCATTTCTTGTTTTCATCTAAGTTATATCCCGATATGGTAAATTACTAAATATACGAGACGCCTCATATCTCATCTCAGCGTCAAGATCGTCCCCTCCCCCTCCACTATCAGCAAACGATAAGAAATATGCCACCTTACCCTTGTAGCGGTACGCCCACTCGATTATTGAGGTGTAATACGAATCAAACATATCGTACTCCTCATCGTCCTCTTCATACTCATCATCACTACCATTCCATCTGTTAAGTGCCTCAATTACTCCGCTCCGTCTTCCAGTAAAGCACCTGAAACGTAATTCACATGATGCACATTCTGGTTGCGGTGGGGAACACATTACATGGGGTTCCTGTTCCTTTATTTGCGTAAGGATTTTCTTTGCCTCTGCTCTGTTGGGTACAACCTCTAGTACGTCTTTAAGTGTCTTTATTGGTTTGTCAAAAGCCACTATAAAACTAGAAGAAGATGAATTACTAACAAAACTATATCTGATTTTCACGTACTTCTCCTATTGCTTTCGTATGCCCTAACCCCAATTCCATGACTGAGTATTGACCCCGGCTTGAACGGGTCAGTAGTTTCATGCATTAGTTCGTAAATAGATTTCATTTTAATAGACTCAATATGGTGTCTTTTTCAAGTGATTCTGGTGACAAGTCTATGTCTGCGGTGTCTTTTTCACTTACAATCTCTGCTCCTGCCATTACCAGTACATCCCTCAATAGGATACTATTCTCGTTAAATCCTAGTAGATAGTTTCTGCTATGCTGTACATGTGCAGTGTCAGATGATGTTATACTACTACCTATGTCTGCCTCAGTAAAGTAAAACCTAGTACCGTCTCTTTCGGTAGTCACTATACCGAGCACTTTTTGTCTTTTAGTCATTACTGAATCAGTAATAGCTAGGATATTGTTAGGATTAACCATATGATTTCGTTCTAGTCTCTCAAGTTTTTCCTGGGCAACCAGTATCTTAAAGGGAACCTCATTTGGGCTGAAATTGTAATAGTTTACAAGCATAATGAATGCATTAGTTGGCTGTTTCTTTACGTAAAACAATTCAGATGCTCCATTTCTAGCATCAGTTATATCCCCAGAGAATAGTATATCCTTATCCCTAGTTCTATAACTCCTATCCCAACCAATTTTCCCCGCACCTGCGGAAATTAAAGACAAATCAAGGTCTACTCTCCCATGTACGTCCTCCCAATGTATTCCAACAACCATATCATCAGGCAGTGAGATATATGTTCCCGAAGGAATGTTTCCAATGAATTGTTTTTCGGTGGAGGGTAGGCTATACTTTACATGCTCTGGAATGTAGATTTTCTTTCCCTTTACATTTCTACGGATGTCCTTGGTAATAGCATCTAGCACTATCCCCAATATTTCCTCAGCCTTAAGTTGGTTATTAAAAGAGAACCCTGTGGCAAATCCCTTACCGTTCCTTACTCTATACACAATGGAAGATATGTTCTTTGTCCTGAACCTCAATGCGTATGCCAATCGTATCTTTCTAAAGGTATTAACCTTCTTTAGTTCAGATCGCAACGTAGTTATTAGTATTTTCTCTCCCCTATTAATCTTAGCGGTAACTAGGTTTAGAAAATCTTCTGGTAGGGGTTTGTGATTTCCCACAGCCAACCTTCTTATCTTGTTTACGATTACTTTCATGCTGTTATTCGTCCTAAAGGCTAGGAATAGCGGCCTAAACCTGTAGAATATCTCAGCCAATCGCTCAAAACCATGCGTGTTCCCATAATCATTAAATACCTTGACGATATTCAGATTATTACTTGCCCTAATTGACGAAATCAACGCTGGACTTTTTATTAGAAGTGTCGTGCTGGTTGCTTTGAAAATAGCAAACCTCAAAAACTCAGTCGGATTTTCGGGGAATGACCCAGAAAGGTCATACAGCACCACTCTTACTTCCTTATTCTTAACTCCCTCAAAGTCAGTAATACCCACAAACATAGCCACCTCTACAGCAGCCTGTACTGTGTCTTCACCCAAAGCTACACCAGACCCTAGCAGGGTAAGTAATTTCTGCCGTAGCTCATTTTTCGTATAGCCTTTGATTACCACTAATCTGATTTTATCCAGTTCTATGTCTGGTATGTTAAGAGCCTCAGCAGGTATGTAGACATAATCACTATCTCCTACCCTATCTGATTCAAAATCACTCAATGATTCTACCTTATCAGAAAGGTCATCAACACCCCATTGCATACCCTTCTCAGCAAGGTATGACGCTGAGTGTCCTTTGCCATAGGTAGTTAAGTAGTGAGTTATCTGTTCCACTACCAGTTGCTCTATGTCAGTATCTCTTACCTTAGCCCAAGACTTATGGAATGAACTATTCATCTGTTCAGCAGACAACCCAACGGTCTTCGTAACTAGGTCAATTAGCTCTACACAGTTCGGATAGTTGGCAACAACTTCTGGGGCGAACACAAAGCCATGCCTAATGGTTAGCTCCATTAGCTTGGTGTCTACCTTTCTTTCTTTGGTGTCTATTGGTAGTGCTCTAAATAGTCTTATCGTTGCTTCCATTTTGTCTCCTTTATTTTATGTTCGGCGAGCAGTATTTATACATAAAAGTGTTGTTTAATAGGAACTGCTTATGCCGTTCTCAGGACGAGTAGTAAATTTACAGTAGAGTTAATAGGAACTACTTCTGTCCTAGATTCAAATTGAACAGTGGACACATTCTGCATCCATTATAATCTTTATTTGCCATGACATTTGTACGGAAGTGTTTTGTTTCCTCCCCATTCCAAACGTCTTTTAGGAAATCTTTGCACCCAACAACGTCTACTCCTGTGTAGCGTTCTCCCTCTGAAAAGGAACAAGGAAAGAATTTGGCATCTACGGAGATATACCCTGAAAATAATGTTGCCTCACATGGCTCTGACATTATCTTGAACTGCTCAAACTTGGGGTTATCCTCAACTGCCTTTAAGAAATTGGGTGCCGTGCAAGAATCAAATCCAAAATTAGTCCCAGTTTCTATGGCCGCATCAATCAATACCCGAAAGTTGTCCATTGAGGTTAGTTGGTGGAAAGTATTTCTCTCTCCTTTTGGTTTCATCCAAAGGAATACCACCGCATTTAACTTTGCCAAGCGTGGGTCTGTTGCTCTATCACTCAGAACTCTGAGACAATTTCTGTATGTCTCTCTTGATAGGAGAGCATGAATATTTACCTGTGTCATACCCCTATCAGTTAGTTCTTTAATGGCATTATAACAAGTATTCTTATTATAAAGAGACACAGCGACAGCACCGCAATGACTTTCCAGTGCGTCATAAAGCTCTGGTGTCATTCTCTCACCGTTGATTGTGATATTTGGAATTACTCCGTGTGTCCTACAATGTTCCATTATTCTCCACAGATCAGGGTTAGAATCTATGGAGCCAATTCCAAAAGCGATTTGTGTGAGTTGCTTTGGAAACGTAGCAAACATAGTCTTGAATGTATCAAATGACATGTTCTTCCCAAGAGCTACATTGCTTTTATAGCAAAATTTACATCCCTTGTGACAAATAGTGGATATTTCTATGTCCAAAATCTCAGGCCCCCAAGGAGAATATTCAGGGTTATCTTTCTCCTCCTTACCCCAACGGGCAAAGAAACCAGTATTTTTATTGAAAACAGAATGAAATTCTTCTGAGTCCACTATTTTCATTTCTTTTGTTTCAATTAGTCGCATTGCGACTCCCCATAAAACCCTTTCTGCGAGAAGTACATTACCGTCTCTGCTGGATGTATTTCATAATAATCTATATCATTATACGTGGTATTTTTTGTACCATCCTCTGTATTCTCTTTCAGAATCTTCTCTGCTTCACCCCTTGATATCGGCGAAGATACGTCCATCCATTCATGGTCAAACCCATCATACAATCTGACTACAAATAATCCCTGAAGTGGGTCTTCAGCTATTTCTTTACTGTCTGGTACTGCCTTAGCTGCATTGAACCCAGCCGCAAAAGATATCAGTGAGACAGGTTTAGTGGTTATTCCCTTATAGGCAAACCAAGCTGCTATAAGCTCGTCACTTCCTTTACGGTAGTGTATTTTATTCATCTAGTGTTACTTTCTGGTGTACGGTAAAAGAAATCTCTGAACCCTCTATTACAATGAGACGATCCACCTCTTCTCCCGCCTCCTCTAGCAGTTCTATCACTTCTTCTCTGCTTTCTACACCGTCTTCATGCCCCCAGGTGGTCAGACTGTCTTTGTCCACAATGTAATACGTCATTAGTGTGTCTCCTTTGCACCAAGTATACATCACGCCACTTCCAAAGTCAAGCCCCAATATTGGCTACTTTCTGCGTCTTGCAATAGCAACTAGAAAAATTACAAGTGTCACTATCGCACCGAGGCTTGCCATGTGTACTAAGAGTTCCATCTCGCTACCTCTGATTCTTAAATATTGAGGTAACAGAACTGGGTATTCGCCGTAATGTTACATTCCCCGTTTTGTGCCCAAATAAGTACTTTTCTACTTCCTCTGCACTGGGGTCAGCATTTCTCCACCAAGTAGGAAAAATACCAATCGTGTCTCCCCTAAATATTACCTGTATTTCCTCATCAGAGAAACACTTAAACTTAAATTTGCATATATTACACGGTTCATCCGAGGTAGGTTCACAGAAAAAAATCAATTCATATCCAAATTGAGGATGGTTACTAGCTACCCTAATCTCCCCATGAATACCAACCACTACAAACCTTCCGTCTTTCCATCTCGTTGTTTTTGCCATAAGGGGTTGACCTGCTTCCACTAACTTCCATAAGAGCTACGCACTCCCTCAATGTATGTCCTGCCTTCTACAATAAAATCTTCAAGTTCATGCTTAGTCAACCACTGCTTCACCTTATGAATTCTACCCTGACGGTCTGTATCCTCAATTATAGTTACTTGGTCTGACATGGAATTTGCAAGCGTCAAGAACTGGTCACGTACTGTACTGAGATATTCAAAATTATCCTCGTACCACTTGTGTGGTATTCCACTTGCCCATCTCTCTTCGATGCGCTCGATGTTCCACTCTAGTGGTGGAAGTAACACTATAAACCTCTCTGGCTTTGGTGTACTACTTATCTTATACAGAAGCTCCGTATTTTCAAAAATACCATCACGTTGTTCTGGTGTTAACCAACCAAGAGTAGTGAAGGCATTAACATATGCTATGTCATCCAAATAACTCCTGTCACCAATTATAACTGAGTTAGGTGGCTGACTCATAGCATACCATAGATTCTCCCTATGCTCAATACAATGTAGAGAACTTCTCCAAAGCTGACGACTCATGTTGTCTGTCAACCCTTCCATGTGAGCAATTTGTTCCCTTATTCTCCCCATGTCAAACTGCTTCAAGTCATCAATAAGCGTAGATTTACCTACACCATGAGGTCCACATAGATACACTACCTGCTCATTAACCCTAACATCTAATTCATATACTTTCGGTGGAATCGTCATTATTCTTCTCCTTGTTTACTATCAAAAACTACCATAAGTTTTATATGATTATCTCTGTCTTTACCTACCTTGTATTTCACATCTGGTGTACAGGTATCAGCCACTGTCACTGCTGAAATATCTGTAACAGACCCTTTCCCAAAATACGTATGTTCAAGTTCTATCTGTAGACTCTCCGTAAAACAAATAAAACGTACCGTACAGCCAGAACAAATATTAGTTGCGTCTCGTCGTCCCCAACACAAGAACTCTTTATACCTTTCTATTCCTCCGCCTGTGCGCTGATTATTCCCCAATATTCGTATCGTTATAGGTTGTATTGTTATTGTTTCATCTACACTTTCCACTTGTTCTCCCATCACCCTAAAGCAATGTTAATTGCGTGGGTTCTTGTTTCATTTCAAACGCAGACTTAATAACAGTCTCTATGCTTTTCTTTATTTCCCTACCACGCTCTGTTGCTCCGCCACCCGCATACCCTATTGCCGCAGGATGGTATGTTATCAATACGTTAAATTTATTTTTCCACATCATAGTCGTTCCTACCACCTGATTCATTGGTAAATCCTTGTTGCCCCCAAGTGCTATAAATGGAACTTTACCCATAGACACAATAATTGTTGGGGACAATCTTTCAATCTCAGTAAGTAACCTCTCATTACACCAAGCAATCTCGTCTCCTGTTGGGGTACGATTAGAGGTTTTGCCATTCTCGATCTTGGTAGGCCGACAACTAATACTGTTTAACAAGTTCACATCTTCTCTTTTGTGTCCAAGATTTTCTATTATCTTGAATAATTCTTGACCAGCACTACCAACCAACGGTCTTCCTTCTTGTGCCTCATTAAGACCTGGAGCCTCGGCAAGAATACAAATACCAGACTGGTGTATCTCAGAGGGTACAAACACATTAGTCTTCAATGTGCAAACGTCGCACATAGCATTTAGTGCTTTATTGTTTGACATTCTCTATGTAATCTCTTTCGTAATAGTATTTATCGTTGTTATCCCCCCAGAAAGACTTTTTAAACTTACGGTACTCATCTATCCACTTCTTATCGACTGGTTGAACTGTAGGTTTAGCATTCTGTAATGCTTCCTTAACTAGGACATCCTCAATTAGAGCTTTAATATGTTGTAATGCCTTATCGTGGCTTTCACCTTCCGCAATATAAGTCTCATACAATGCCTGATACGAAGGATCAGTATAAACTCTTTTTTGTGTGAAACACTTAAAACGGAGTGGACACTTATCACAAAAACATGCTACTTCTTCGTAGGTCATTGCTTTACCCTCATAACAAAGGCAGACTAGGTTGAGTATTAAGAGCGTAATGTACAGACATAACAAAGATCCTTCTCTTTGCCACGATACACAAACCCCACAGGTTTAGTTGTGTCCTCTAGTTTTATGATTACAACTATCCTATTATTTCACTTTTTCTGTTGCCAAGATTGCTTCGACTAGAGCATCCTGCTCCATTGCCCCTATTCCCTCTGAATAACCCAGAAGCCCCCAACTTGGATGGTTCAACATACAGTGAATACCACCCTGGTGTCTCCTTACTCTATCAATCCAATTGCGTCATGTCTCACCGTCTTAGACGTTTTCTGTTCAACTGCAAAGATGTATTTTCCGCTGTGAAACACCGTCTTTGAGATTGGCTCCACTGGTCCTACAATGTCCAAGCGTAGATTCTGGTAGATTTCGGCCTTACAAACCGTTACTGCCATTTTTGCGTCCTTGGCGTCAACTGGGACTTTGAGAGCGGTGTATCCACTGTGCATAAGTCCTCCATCTATGCGTCTCGCTATTACTTCAAAGTGGGGCATACCTGTTTCCTCTTCCAAAACGTTTCGAACATTCAATATATACCAATCTAGTCCTCCCTAAACCAGTGTTTCCAAGATAGCCACATCATTCTCATTGTCGTCCTTTTCAACCTTTCCTAGTACCTTTGTGTTATAAACTTTCTTATAGCGGAAATAGGTAGCCCTACTCCCGCCAGTCTGTCTCTCCCACTCCTTTACCTTCTCTGTCTCAGACTTAGTAGTTTTAAGTATTCGGCGTATGGTCAGAAATCGTGGGTCTAGTTCTAGTTCCGTGACTACCTCTGCTTCCCAATCTAGGTGAGAGCGCTTACTCTCCACCGCCTTCACGTAAGTTCTAAGTGATAGCGACCTAGAGATATTCGCATACCCCCTTATGAAATCTTTTATCTCCTTGTCAGTAGCCCACGTACTTACTGAAAGATAGTTGAGAATTTCAGCATCCGAGGGTTCAAAGCTAATCAAATGTCCACGAGACATGATGGCTTTTATATCCTCATCCTTTGGTGTCAAAGAGTTTACAAGCATTACTACCTTTGCCTCGGTAACAATCTCCTTGGGAAGAGACTTGAGCAAGGGTGTAGTAGACATGTATTTTATGGTTTTCTCTTGACGTGTATCACAGAGAAGTTTCAACATGGTACGCAATTTGGCATCACGAAACATCATCTCCGCCTCATCAATTACGAGAAGACAATCTTTCTCTTCTCTGACTCTCTCAGCTAGAGCCGTATAAAAAGAAAGCGGAGTGATATGAGAATTTAATACGAGCGGTGCTTCTATTTCTAGTTCTTCTTCTACGATAGAAGACTTCCCTAGTCCAGCCCTACTGACAATTATCAGTAGACCTATGTATTTTCTCCTAAAAGCATTTACATATTTTCTCAATTCGGCGTATGTTCGAATTGTTAGGTACATCTAATTAGTCTCGCCCCCATCGGGGCTAGGAGCCTTCTCAAAATATCGTATCCTATTACCGATAGGGAAATATTTGAGAATATGTCTACTTATATGACTTTCTCCTAGCCCCATGATTCCGAATAGCCTACTCTAAAACTCTTAAAATATACTCAATAAACTGCATTGAGGAAATCACCCCAATTGCCTACTCAAATTAAAATATATACTACCGTCAAGGTCATCTTGTGGTACTTTTTCTCAGGTCATTGTCAGCCTCCTAGATATACCGAGCAGAGTTTGTTTCTCGGTACTCCACAATCCCCTTTCTTAGTTCACACAAAGAAGCAGACACTTCTTATGTACGAGTACATATTACCACAAGCCTACTCATAAGTCAAGCCCCAAGTGATTGCCTGACAACCTCTTTTCTCCAACCAAGTTGCTCCAATCCAAATTTATCTATTATTGAATTAGCCTTCTTCTTACCCCATCCCTGAGAAATGGCGCCTAGACCTAAAGATATAATATTATGAGAATAATTTTTTATATCTACCCAAGACATTTCACGCAAGATGGAGTCTTCCCACTCTTTTAATGTCTTTCCAGTGCCCTTGCATATATCTATTTGTTTCCACTCAGAGAGTGTAAACACTATGTCCCGCTCTGTGTAACACCTAAAACGTCCAGGACACCTGGTACAAGAACGCTTACATACCTCGAAAGAAACATCACCATTATCCTTCTCTACACTAACTCGTTTACCTGTGCTATGACGCCTTACTCTAATACGTGTTTCTTGATCACGCATTACAGTGTTAATTATAAGAGCCTCCGCTGCTCGTGGGTCTAATTTTTTAGGTGCTCTCATAAGCCTCCAAACAATTAGGGCAAATCCTATCCACCTCTTTGGCATCAACTAAATGATGATTAAATGTAATTCTATCCCTATTCTCCCTGTTAGAGTTATCCAAGATCGTTTCACACAACCCAATATAGTGTTTTCTATCCTTGGTCATCCCAAGAGCAATATCATTTGAAACAATATGAATCCTCCAATGAGGGTCAGGTAGTACGTTGCCATCAACGTCCACAATAACACCACCATAAATCTCATCGTCATTTGAGAGACTAATATCACTGCCAATCCTGGTAATTTCTTTGTGGTTGCGGCTTACAGTAATTACCTTGTGACTATCTTCACACCTACCACAGTGGTGAGTTTCAAAACCTATCTCGTCCCCAGTTTCTACTTTAAGTCTGTATCCCTGTATGGTAATTATACTACTCATACTCGTCTCCTTTATCGTGTTCATTTAGCTTAAACCCAAGTGGTGGAGTCTTTTTTCCAACCCTACTTCTAGGAGGAAGCATGTACGATATTCCACAAGCGTAACAGAACTTATGGTTTTGTGCATATTTCCGAGCTTTGTTTGTATTCCTTATTACGGAATAAGCAAAAGCCCAGGTCATTAGGAGGGCAGTGAATGCTGCTGTACCAAACACTATTAGAAAAGTAAACAATTACTGCGCTCCATTCTTTTCTTTGTCAGTCCACTCATTACGTAATTTCTTGGCAAGTTCTATATCCATTCCTAGGAAATACTTCCCATCTCTAACGTCAAGCTCAGAGAGCCATTCTTCCGTTACCCAACTCTGTTTCTCACCCCTGACCGCTATCATTGGACATTTTGTACAAGAATAAAAAATTCCAGTAAGTCGTGTACGGTAAATATCACTATCCTTTGTGTAACAGTCAAACCTAGTTAAACAAGTGTTACACCCTTCTGGAAAATAATCACAGGGATGCGGCCCAAACACATCCTTACACTTACCTACCATTTTCCAGTCGTGATTAGCCCTATAACATACAGTAATTTTCTTCTTTCCCATTTTCACGTTCGCCAATACGATCTGCCACCAAAATTACCATACCTCAACTCTGGGACTTTCTCATCAGTGTAACACTTAAATCTAGTATCACAAGTATTACACTTACTACTATCCTTATTAACCTCAAAACAATACTTCATTTCTAGGATTGGATTAACTATACGAGATGATTCCCTAAAAACTATTTCACTATCCTGAACAGAAACAACATTATCTATAACAATTAGTTTCCACCTGTCATCACCATCCTCTCCCTGTGCGTCAATCTCACCGTTACAAACGTGCCCCTCAAGAAAAGCAAACTGCTCTGGATGTCTTATTTTAGCTATTGGATTTGGTGAAAGAAAGTGCCAAATAATATACCACATCCATTGTGCTGGACTGTAAAATTTCTCACCACCATCCCATTCTATAGATGTCCCATCCACCGAGGGTATCCAGTTGCACCACAAACCAGGCTGTTCTGGTGGTGAGGCATTATAGTCAATAATATCTTTATCTTGACCTTGACCAAAAGCATCAGTGCCATCAACGAAGTAATCTCCCTTTCCACGGTTCATTCTTCGTGTATCACTGAACTTTTTGAGATATGCTATTTCCTCCTCATTCAAAGGAGGCTCTATCTCTATCTCTCCCCAAAACTCAGTCGTGTATCCCATCTTTAACTCCCAGTAAAGCACTTGAAACGTTCTATACAAGAATCACATTGTCATTGTCTTATGTTTGTATTTTATATACTGATATTAGAGTATACCTTTCCTAGTGTAACACACGAACCTTTTCTCGCAGATATCACAATATGTTGTACCTAATCTGGCACACACTAATGATTTACGTAAGTCCTGTATCCACTTAGTTTTACTGCTTGCTCTTTCAATCTCTTTTTCATTTTCTTCGGTGTGATACTCTAGGCTCCGTATTGAACTAGCTATTTTCTTATCACGCCACTCAGCACCAGTGGTTTTTATTATTGGGTACTTATCGTGGAAATCACTCATACTATCAAACTTTATAGATTCCTCTATTTGGGACATCATAAATTTCTTTAGTTCCTCATGGTCTGGTGTGGGTGGTATCCAATTTAACACGTCTTGAAGCATACTCCTATATGCTACCATAAGAATATCATTTTTTTCAGACGCTTCCTTTCTATGCACACACTCATCTCTATATACCTTATCAGCTTCGGCATTAGTCTCTTCCAGTGTAAGAGAACGTATGTTAGCAAGAGTTTGCCGCTCGTTTGCGATTGCTTGTGCATGGTGAGTAGATGGTTCAAATTCGTTTGGAATGGGTGCATTAGAATTATCATCTCTCATTGATACAAGAGCACCAAATGCCCTAGAGCACCGCATAGCAAACTCCTCAAATGTTATGCCTTTACCTATGGCTTCTGTGTATCCTGTTGGCATCACTTAACCTTCCATTCTTCATGTGGTAAATGTGTCCGCATCATCCACACATCATCAACCACTATATCACCTTCTCGAATAAGCAACGGTTCTTTACTTATGGGTGTGGCGATATCACCCAGCCTTAGTTTATTCATCCACATCTTTGCGTACCACTCACCACCACCAGACCAAATGAAGATACTATCCTCTGGGTGCGCTTCAGCCCAATCCCTAATGCGTTGTACCAATGCTTCATTGACATTGTACGGTGTATCCGTGTAATAACCGAAGGGATTCTCTGCTTCTGCGTTCTGATAAAGAATCAGTGTATCGTCACAATCTATAAATATTCTACGTGCCATCCCTCACCCCATGTAAATAGTATTCACATACCTCGTAGGACTCATCAGATGACAGAACTTTGAATGCCTCTAAAGGTTTCCTGTATCTCCGTAACCCTGCCCTAACAAGAGCATCATGTTCCCTATTAAGGCCATCTATGCGTTTCCTCTCGTCTGTGTTTTCGTCTGCAAGTCGTTTAAGAAGGGGAGCGTTCATATCATCTGCTACCTTTTGAGCCTCTTCTCTACTCTCATAAAAATACGTCTCTGGCCCAGAGTATACAGTATAGCGATCTCTGTCCCGATAACGTCTCACCACTGCGTATATTTCTTTCATTTTTCCCCCTCACTGTGCTGATAACAATGCCAGCCGAAGTTCCGTAGGTCAGTACGACCAAAAACAGCATGTCGAAAGTGACCATTACCCAGCGTAGCGAGTTCACCGACAATAAATCTACGGCATTTTCCGCCACTGCGGTTTATCCCCTCGCAAAATAGTGCGTGACGTTCCCATCCCATAGCCAACTGTTCGGCCTTGGTTTCAGTCATGGGATTGTCTCCCTCTCCTACGTCTTGAAAGTACCCAAATTAGCACTATGTCTACTAGGGTACTGACAACAAATCCTAACATAAACATTTCCATTATGCAAGTGCCTCCAATATAGTTAGAACTGCTTGTACAGCCGCCTGGTCGGGGTCAAACGGCGCTGTGATTATCTCTAGGTACTTCTGTCCTGATATCGCTATCCTTGGGGTCAGCAGCAACGCATGAAGCAACGCCCCTGCCAGCGCACCCTTGGGTAAATCATCCCAGGAGCGAGTGATGTAACCTCCACCACCACAAGCAGGACATGCTAATTCAGAGTGTAAACATGGTGCGTAGTCGCAGCTACAGTGAATATCCTTACCATTACCCCTGCATGAGAAACACTTATCCCTCACCACGTTCAGCAATGGAACATAAATAGGATTAGGAATGCGGCCCGTGATGCAAGTTTCAAGTGCGTTTGGGCCAGGATGTATGTGTTCCTCGCTAGGACACTCCACAGTCTTACTTTCCAAACTATGGCGAAGTTCTTCTACTTTCTTCGCTATTTTAATACTATACTTATTCATCTTTCTTCTCCTAATTGTCAACCCACAAAAAGAAATCACCGCACCTTGTACAATGGCTATACAGTCCCTTCCTAGTAGTATTGGGCATTGGTTGCCACCTATCCTCATACCTATGTCCAATACATTTACAGAAAAGTATTTTAGCACCTATCCAGACAATAGCACCCAATATCACAAAGACTAGGCATACAAGTGCTGGTGGTATAAGTAACCATTTCGTGACATCACTAATTGGCATCGTTAGTCTCGGTCTTGCGTAGAAGTTGGACAAGAAAAAATATTCACCTCTAAATGGGCCTATCATACTGTCACCTCTTGTAAATCTTTTAGGAAGGCTTCAGCTAGGGCTTCGGACTTGGTATTACCTGTTGCTGTCTTGTCATCCCAATACACTCTGACTTGACCACTCTCTAGTGGTAGGTAAATCGGGAAACTTAGTCTATCACTCCACCCATAAGCCCTTACCGCATCCTCCAACATCCCCCGTATAGCACCATCAGGTAATATGGATACGTCGTGGGGGATGCGGCCTTTGCCGCCACATACACAAGCCCACCACTTCGTGCATGGGAACCATCGCCAAATCACGACATCGTTGGTCCCACGGTGGTCTATGCTGCCATGCCCTGGACACTCCTTGGTCATCACTTCCCACGCAGCTTGCGCCTTGGGGTTGGAGACTTTGCCTGTAGTGTTATTTCCTTCAGCATCCCCACAATCATAACAGACAGGAGCATGCCACCAAGGTTCCCCATCGGTGTATGTGGCTACGGGTTCCTCATCCGTCCAGAAGCGCTCGTGGTTGCAGTCCTCACAGTCCACTTCCCTCTGCTTGCTCAACTCGGCTACTATGTTATCAACTCTGGTTTGCATCAGTTTCTCCTTCACCGTTGAGGAATCGAATTACTGTTTGTGCATCTTTTCGGGCATCCTCTACAAGACACCTAATGCATGTCATCGGTTGGTTTGTGCAATCTCCGCAATGCTCATTCTGCACGAGGTATGCATCTAGTTCTCGTTGCCACTGATGTTGTGCCTCTTCAAGAGTTTCATATTCTCTACCCAAATCCGTCTTCCATCCTATGACCGCAAAACCTATCCACACAAGCAATGGAACAATCTCGTCCAGTTGTTCATCTGCGAGTGTAGAATCCTCAACACCAATGGTATACATCACTGTTTTCCCTTCTTAGATATTAACTTAATTTCACATGCTATAAGCCACTCCCTACCAGCAGGGGATAATTTTCCAATCAATCCTCCCTCATGTACGTGCCTGAATTGATTATCTAAAATGGTGCAAAGGAGCTTAAGATCCTCTGGTGGTATCTTTGCCATCTCTTCGCTTGCAGATACAGAAAACTTCATAACTACTTCCTCACTCCCTTGGGTACTTGCGCTTATTATTTTCTTTCTTGGTCTTTTGCTAACTTAGTCATGTTAATTCGATCAGTGGGTAGTTGCCGTCTGTTCAGCAGCAACAACTATCCTCATCCCCACGAGGAAAATTCAGATGGGCTACTCTCTAAATCCATATCTTTTCGCAGTTCATTAGGTTTGTCAATCATTTTATCACCTTACCTAATACTCTTGTAAGTGCCTCAAGGGGTTCATCTCTTGGAACATTGACTTTTAATTTCTTGAAAGGGTTTTCATCCCACACTAAAGAGACTCCTCCAGTAACAGGGAAGCGAACTTCCCACCCCTCCTCCCTAGTCACCCTCAGCAAACTCTCCAGCGTGATATTGGGAACAAAACCTGTTCCTAAGCACCAGCAATGATTAAGCCAGTCCTGTTCCGTATACCTCTCGGTGTACCGACGATTGGTCTCATAATGTTGCCGTTGTAACCTACACACAGCATCAGGAAGATACTCAGGTGGTGGGCACTCCTTCCACAACCACCAATAACGGTATCCGATGCCGTGGCAAGCACACTCCTGGGGATGCCGAGAAGTCATCACTCCTTGACTTAACTGAGACTTCCAATAATCGATTGGATAGCTCTCACACCTGATTTTCGCTATGCCTTTCTGAGTCTTTAAGATACTTTTTTTACTCATGTAACTCCAAACAACTATTCTCTACCGACCACTGTAATATCTCTTGACGTGTAGCACTTAAATCTGAAACTACAACCCTCACACATAGAAGGATAGTTATAGCATACCTTTGGTATACCCTCACTTATGCCAACTAAACCTCTTACATCTATATCTACTCTCCCACGAATCCCATCAATGTGTTTACAGGTTCTATCCTTACGTTGGTTGTAAATCCATGACGGACATGAGCAAGATAAAAAACCCTTCTCATCCATCTTTATGTTGTAAAACTTATCGTGGTTGGATTGAGAACGTACTTGATAGAGGAAACTATACTGTTTCACAGAAACCTCCCAATGAGCACTACCACCAACCACAATATGCTGTTGCTAGCCGAAAGGTATGCTACCATGAGAAATCCTACCAAGTTGTTAAGGTGTCTTTTCATTTTTACCATCCTAGTATCTCCTTTGACGCCAGCAGAATTCCGAATTTATCTGCTCCCTCAGATCCGTAGTTAAATCTTCCGCAGAACCAACACTTAAACTTAGTGTTGTGCGTTATTTGCTTTCTCTCTATTACAAACATTTCCTCACAGTTTGAACACTGCATAACCCTTGCACCAGTTGCCTCTACCAGAGCTATGACACCAAGATTATGTAGTTCTTTTGGGGTTGGTGATACATATAGTGGCTTATCTCTCTGTGTAAAGCAAGCAAACTTCCACCTACACCCCTCACACTCGTCATTACAAGGGAGTAGGGTTACAAACTTGCCACCCAAGTATACCATTAAACGTTTCATTATCTACGTGGGGAGTCACCGCAATCACAATACTCACTGTGTTGCCCACCGTCTGGAAAACATTTGGTCCACCGCACCCAGAACAATAAAAAGCTCAATTTTCTAAGCATGAATCTCCTTACCCTCCTTTATTTTCTTCAATTTATCCTCAAGAAAATCAATTCGTTGCCTGTCTTGAGGTGAGAGTGATATGGTTCCCATGCTCTCCATAGCCGTAAGATACTTCTTTTGAATCCCCACGATTTCTTCTAGTATTTCGATTTCACTCATCCTTCTTCTCCTTTAGAAATCATCTCATTACGCTTCTAACATTTTTGTGAAACGTATCCAATGATTTTCTATAACCAGCCTTATGACTATCCATAGGTTGTCCATGTTGTGAGGTATAACAAACGTATCGTTCCTCACATGTGTCACACATGTCTGGAATCTTTATTTCTTGTCGTATCTGAGAATGGGGTTTCTGCCTACATGTGTGACACAGCGGCAAAAACATGTTACAACTACCATTATCATCAAATGTTAGTGTTTCTATTGCAACTGGATACAAAGTTTCACCACGTACAAGCCCGCACACCGCACAGAGCACCATTCTCTGTTCAGCTCGGTCTTTTCCTCTACACGTAACGCAAAGTGTTTTAACAACAGTCTGCCCGTTCTCTATAAATGTGTGGGGCTTTACAAGACCATGTACCCAACCACATACGGAACACCAACCTACCTTGTGGCTGGTACGTTTCTTCTTCTCGCCATCAGGTGTTATAATTCTAAGCATATTAGCCAGAGTCTTTCTTTCTCCACAACTCACCCTCATGGAAAATTACTTCCTGTTCTCCTAGAGGTATATGGTTACAAGTCGTGGTATTCCTTTTCCACGGAGTCAACCAACCCCACCACCTGATTGTTTCGCAGGGGCAGTGTAGTTGTCTGCATTGCTCACATCGCTCAAGTCCATGTTCCTCCCCACAATTCTTACAGTACAAGGTTGCTAGGTTAGCCATAAAGGTGTCCTTCCTTCCTCTTCATGGTGAGACACCTAAAACGCTCTTTGCACGTATCACAGTCTGCCCCACTCCCTACTCCAATTGCCTCAATAGTGATACGCAAAAACTTACCGTGATTTTCTGCAAGTATATGTGAGATGTCATTGGAAAGATTGTATGTCACATTGCCTAAGCCAAACCTTTGCCATCCTAGAAGAGCAGGTTTTTGGTTAAATATGGGACAACCCAAGTATGTTATTACTTCCATTATGATGCCACGCTCAGTCTCGTCAACCACATTCTCATAGGACTCAACGAAACCCTCAACAACTATGGGTAGCTCTCTTTCAACATGAATGTTACGAGACATTCTTACCTCTACGTGTAAAGCATCCAAACTTAGCAATACATGTATCACATGCCTCGGTTATTTCACCGTCCATACAAAGAGGTTTGCTAATAACCCTAGCGTTAGGTTTGGCTCCCTTAATGGTAATAGTCTTACCAGTTTCTAGAAACTTAAACTCATGTTCCCACTCACCTCTCCTGTAACTGTGAAAACTATCTTCACAAATCGCTGGGTTAAATTTGGAGTACCTTCCTACTAGATATATTGCACCTTTCACATAGGAAAAGTTTTTGCTGCTTACCGTAACGTGATTTAATACCTCGACAACTGGGTGGTAAGATGTCCTACCTTCCCTTTCCATTCCACGAGCGGGTGCTTCTGCCTCTTCCTTGCTGTCAGCCTCAACCGTTTCGTTTATGCTAACTTGGGTGGTGCTAAGTCTTATTTTTATATCGTAAAACATAGGTTAATACTTTCTTATTGGTGGGGATACCACGATATCCAGAAACTTCGTCCGATAACGGCGGTTCTGAGTCCCCATTCCAAGGCCATAAGGACATGTCCTCTGGTGCTTGTGGGTTGTTGTAGCACTTACTCTCCGCATGGCCGCTTTCATCCCGCTATGCCAATACTAGATCACGAAAATTGGTTGAAACCATTTTTCAGAACTTTTCGGTTAATCTTTCATCACAATTGTTTTTCCAAGTTTCTCTGACCAGCCTGATGTTGAGTGGTTCTGGGTCAGGACCCATATTGTTGGACACGGTATACTACTGGGAAACGAACCGAATCCGTCTGTACAGTAGATGATGCCGTCGATATCATCCTTCAATCTGAATTTTTCCTTGGCGGCGTTGGTATACGTCTTCTGTTCAGCGAACTTGAATACTGGTCGGAAGTCTGTTCCACCGTATCCGTATCTCTTAATTCCCTTACCCCTGGCTGGCTTCTTTTTGTACTCCATAACGTGAGTAATGTCAGCATCACATTCTACATATGTTATACCAATGCCAGAAGCAGACATTCTCCCAATTTCGCTCCAAAACTTTGCAAATTCGTCATCACTAACGCTTCCAGAACTGTCTACTGCTACAAGGAAATGTGCCTTGCGTTTCACCTTATACCCTGGTTGTGTAATTCCAAATCTGCGATTCAACCGTTTTCGTGTGCTTATGAAGTGGCTGAACTCACGATAACCATAGAACCTTCGCAACTCAGACTTCCAGGTTATGGTCTTATGGTCAATACACTCATCAACCAACCCCTTCAACCATCCTGGCATATAACCTTGTGATTTTTCCGTTACTTTATGGATAGCCTTCTGAACCATGTCTTTGATTTTCTCATGAGCCATCTCCTTATTATCAGACCCAGCAGCCCACGCCTCATGTGCGTCCAATGGGGTAGGAATTTCTATCCCATCTACCTCTACATTACCAGCACCATGCCCGGCTTTTGAGTCTTTCCCCTCTTTGCCTCCTGACCCTCCACCATCATCGTAGTCCTCTTTTTGGGTATAACCCCCATCTGCTGGCCCCTCTTTGCCCGCACCGTCTTGCTTATCCCCCTCACCCTCTTGTAGTTCACCGTCACCTAGTTGGTCTTTAGAAGCCTTTTCTTGGGAATTGGTCATCTTAGAACCAATCTCTATAACAACCTTGGGGAGTTCTGCCCACAAGCAATCATAGTAAACTTCGGCGGGACGACCCTTCTCTAGGTTAATCTTCTTTGCCCCAACTCGAAACGTATCAAACTGCAACGGTTCAAACTTGTTTACCTTTATGTCTATTGCGGTGCCGCAACGTGGACACGCAGATGGGTAAGTTGACCCCACTTTCCGTATTACTACATTACAGTCTGGACACAAGGCTCCGTGCGGTAAACCAGCTATGTACTGATTTATAGCAATGTCTGTTGCAAGATTCCATACGTAACTGTTTCTGTTATCCATTCGCAGCAAATGCTTACTCAGAATGTGCAGTATCTCATGCTCCAGAACGGCTATCTTCTCTTCGACTGTCAATCCCCACGTCTGCTTACCAGGTTTGGCAGGGTCATAATCACCGCTACTGTAGAAGTCGGTATTTATGAACAAGTTTGGTTGCAAATCATTAGTGACATTTACACCAAGTGTCTTGACCACTTTCCCCATCTCACTGTTGGAGTCGAAGTAGTGCCGCCTAAACTGCTGTAGCAAGTGGCCATAAAAATATTTACGCTGGAGTATGAGTTCTATCACTTCCGACTCGATTCCATCTACCATTTTAGCCATTTCTAATTTCTCCTATTACAATCCATACAAAGAACCCTATAACCCGTTGGGTAGTTGTTTCTTTTTAACCAAAGATAGAAACCGTACCCGCCTTTACTTCCTAGTTCTTTACGGTGTGCGCTTCCTCCGCCATCTATGTGGTCAATGCTCATTGTGTTGAAATCACTCTTACCGCAAATTGCACAGCGTATATCGGGAGAGTAATGCCCAAGCACTTCCCGTTTTGTGTCCTCATATTTCTGTTTTGCGTAAGTGGGATGTAACTTTCGCCACATCGCATCGTAATCTCTTATTTCTTTCCACTGTTTTATGTATGCTGTCCTGTCATGGGTAGCGGCGTATTCTTTACTTTGCAACTTCTTCTTCTCTCTATATACAGGGTCAGTCGCATACTTTTGGTTCTCACGAATACGCCGCTGCTCTCCCACTAGGCTATATCTGTCTTCCTGGCGCTCTTGAGGATGTCGAAAAGGTCATTGCGCTTGAGCAACAGCCTTTCGTTCACGTCACTATTACCACTCAAATCCTTTAGAGCAGAGAACGCCAAATCCTGTGGGAGCATCACGAAAAAGTCACCCATATTATTCAGTTGCTTGTCCGTCATCTTCTTGCTCTTGGTGTCCGAGAGAACCTGCCCAATTTCGTCCAACGTCACCCGCAATAGGTCGAATCGTGTGTTACCCAAGCCAGATTCGACTTGTGTTGCTACCTTCTCCCTTACCTTTTCGAAGTTGTTGAAGATTTCCGAAGCCTTGATGGGTTTGTCAATCTCTGTCCTGAGAGATGTAATAAACGCAATACTGGCGGCTGGCCCTATTACTGCGTCTGCTATCTCCCCCCAACTCTGATGCCCTATAGCATTGCCAGAGAGAATTTTACTTAAGAATTCGTAGGAACGTGGTGTGGGACGTATCTCTACTGGAATATCAATCGCTTCATTGCCCAGGTATTTGTTGTCAGTAGCAATAAAGTCAATGATGTCCTGTAAGAGCTTATTCTCCCTTGCCCACCGCAACCAGTTATCAGTGGTAAGAGTCCACTTGATGTTGACGAACCTGTTCAACAGAGCAGGGTCAATTTCCTCAACGTTGTATTCTTGCCCAGTACCAGAATCAGTGCTTGGAGGGTTTCCAGCACAAATGATGCCTACATTGTCAGGAATCTTATGTACGTGAATCCGTCTATCAAGCACTATTTGGAAAGCTGCCTGTTGTACATCAAGCCTTCCACGATTCATTTCGTCAAAGAAGATTATGCGCTTTTCCCCATTCGTAGGGAACCAAGACGGTGGCAACCAAACAGTTCTACCACTTATCGGTATCCTAGCTCCGTCTATCTCGCATATGGGACAAAATGCCGATCTCACCGCAAAACCAAACTTGGTATCGCACTTTGGACAGAAGTATTCCTGTGCGGGCATTCCTATCAAATCACCCACTTCTAGCTGTCCTAGTCGTAGGTCAACCACCTCATAACCCTCCCTCTCGAAGAATGAGCGTATGATTGCGGACTTGGCAATCCCGTGCTTTCCCCACAAGAAAGGTGTCAGCCTAACATCCACACACCGCCTAAGCAACGTCTCCAATAATTTGATATTTTCCATCTGTTTGTTCTCCCTTCACGAATTACTATAAGTATATCACTCGCCAAATCAAATGTCAACTACCAATTACAGGCTAAAGCTCCTGCACATCGTCGTTTCTTCTTTTGGCACTGGTGTAATTCTAAGCCACCCATCAAATTCCTCGTCTGGCAGGTCAGCAACCTGAGTCAACGCATGTGAGTACCTACTTGCTATGTTACTCAACGCTCTGATTTGCCCTGGTGTGTGTCGTCGAGTATTACATTGGTACATAACATCTGTCACAAACCTTCTCGTTCGTTGCCCTAACTCCAATTCCAGAAGCCGATAACCCATTTTTCTGACGTTTACTTGCTCGTCCATCCTCTCGTCAGTAATCATACAACAATCTATGTAAAGATTAGTGGCAAGACCCATCTGAGCACTAGACAGCTTACCCGTGCCACCCACATAGTCTTTAAGACTCTTGATTAACTCCCTAGTCCAGGGCATTCGTTGCTCAACCTCTGTGAGTCTGTCCCACAGATTCTTCTGCTCTGGATTTTCACAGAACATGGCAACGTTTGTGTCCTTGTCTTCCTGAGTAAACCCACCGAAGTTCTTTGTGTGCTTTCGTATGGGAAATTTTCTGTAGGGGGTTCCTTTACTCGCTGTTATCTTTGCCCAACTCATCATACCCCTTTATTTTTTCGTCCTTCTTATAAAAAGTTTCCATCATACTTGAAAACTCCTTTCCCACATTAGCCACTTCCAAACCTTTTCCCAAAATTCTCAATAGTACTATGTACTCCAGTGCAAACGAAATAGCGATGGCATGAACATTGCTTACCATTACTGCTCCGTGGGCAAATTTTTGAGATCTATCCACAATGAATTCGTACAGAGTTGGATTCTCTTCTTGTAGACTTAACAATTCGGCATCAATCCACTGAGTTATTGCATCATTCGCTGCCAACCCGCTCAAGAGTGCAAGTTGGTCGGTAATCTGTTGGTCTGTTATCTGTGGTAAATTATACATTCATTCTCCTAAGTAGGGTTGCCCCTATTAAAATGTTTCATTAAATCTATCTCTGCCTGCACCTGTTGCCCCGTAAACTTCTGTACCATCCTGGTCTGCCATTGAAATATCCTCAAACGGTTAAATGCGTGAATAAAGAAATAGAGCATGGTACTCACCCAAAAGCACGCCAGTAGAACGAACATTTGTAGGAATGCCACACTAGCAGTGAAGGTAAACATGCCAACGATTGCATAATTCCATGCTAATGTTAGTACTGCCGTTGCAGGTAATATGGCAATGACCACAACAAGCGAAAAGTAAACCAATCCAACTGACACACTCAACCACGTTACTATACGTCTTGTAAGAGCTACGAGTTTCGACAGTTTTTTCCTAGCGTCCACTGGTTTCCTCCGCTGCCTTATTCATTTCTTCGTCAATTTTCCGTAGGTACTCTGTCCACTTAACCCTATCCTCCCAAGACATAGGGGCAAAAGGAGGATAGTCGTTTCTATCGTGGTATCCGTCCTGAGCCTTTCTTATCACGTCCTTAAAGTCTGCCATTTATATCACCTACCTTCACCAATCAAGTACCTCAAGTATTTTGACTCTATGTTTTTATTTACTAGCGATTTCTTTATTGTTCGTGCTTTATCCGTTTCCCAGGTATCGGTTTTTATTGATACTATGTCCCCATCCGATAGTTTCCACGTTGTGCCACCTATCGTTACACGCATAGCGTTGTCACAAGTTACACCCTTATTTGCTAGGTAATTTCGAACCTCCGACAACTTTTGTTTCCGTTGTCGTTGTTTATATTGCTCCACTATTTCACGATTACGAAAATCTTTTTCTGCCTCTTTCTTTTCAACATAGTCAGGATCATCAGTCTCTAGTTGACCATCATCCACGTTGCCCGTTAAGCAATTAAACCTAAATGGACAACCTTCGCAATTACACCCTGAACCATTCCAACGTTTTCTACACTCATCAAACAGGACTATTGTTGGTGGCCCATCATAGTCATCTGGACTGGTTGACCTATGCTTAGGTTGCCACCTAGCACCAGTTTCTTTTAGTGGTTTGGGTCTTTTTATTTTATTTGTTGCCTTGCAATGAGGACACGCTATCTGGTCAAGATAATGAAAAATAGCCGTAAATGCAAGTTTTCGTTTTGCATCCCGCTCAGAAAACGAAGTGAAGTCAAAACTGCACGAATTACAATGAAAACGCATTTTTATTCTCTATAAGTGAAGTGAAAGGAGATACCTCTGTCTAAATAGCCTTGCAGATTACACTGGGTCGGAGAACCTTCTTCTAAAACGATAGGGTAGAATGTAGTGCCTACAGTTTTGTGGTGTCGTGCTATTCCATGTTTCGAATGAGTGTGTTCTCTCCCTCACCCTTACAGTATACACGGCTCAATGCTAATTGTCAAGTCCTTTTGTGCTGGCTGTGAAGCACTTGAATCTATATGGGCATTTCTCATATCTCTCCGCCCCACATGTTGCTGGTTTATCAAAGTCACAAATCTCCACTACCTGATACGAATTAGTCCATATGTGCGAATCATTACCCCATCTAGTTAGACGTGGCTCAAATAATTTCACAACTATCTTATCAAGGTGTGTTTCATTGCTTCTAAAAGGCTCATTGTAGAAAGTGCGTACAACATTCCTTTCAACCCTAAAAACAGGTTGCCCTAACCCATATATGTCCCTACTATTTCTACGTCTTTTTACACCTACAATCATTATTTTCCCTTCTGACGTACTAAGTAGCTTTCAACTGCCGTGTTTAAGGTTATGCGAAACGTGTCTATGCTATTACTTTTTAGGTCCTTCTTGAAGTCTATTTCGAGATTAAGGTTGGTAAAACACCAAAACTTAATACTACACGTATCACATACGATACTATCCTTATCCATGCACCTAATGTCTGACAATACTCTCACATCATCAAACACAACCAAGATTGGTTTGCCGAGCTTGTCTTTTACCTCCCTGATAGTGATCTCTACATCTTCTGAATTTGTCGGTGTTGGCTTACCAACAACTGCCATATCTAATTCCTCCCTACTGGATTCCAATGACTCCATATTTTTAGTGCTAGTGGAGATTTCTTAATATACATAGCAATCCAATCAGCAGTAGCTAAAGGTTGACTTGATTGCCCACCACCCTTGTTTTTTCTATCCTTTGCCCGTCCTCTATTACTTAGTTGAAAAGAATCACGATTTAGGTACTTCCTTGCCAATGATATAAAATGCCTACCTTCCTCATCATTTGGAACGTTAAACACCCAAAATGGTAGATTAATACCAGCCATAGAAGCACGTTCCGACAAACAAATAAAACGTCCTGGACAAACAGCACATTTTCCTAAACTGCCTGGCGTATGGCCCCTACTGGTCATTGTTAATTGACACTTATGTATCTCACTTACTTTCATTTTTTTGTGTAGCATAGAAATCTCAATTCGCAAATTCCACATCTCTCAAATGTAAAATGAAAATATTTTAAGAAGGTAACACATCTGTGGGCTATTGCCCCTTTATTTGATGGTATCCCGTGAAAGTCGTCTCTCTTAAACGGTCCTAATGCTGGCATTTCATCTCTTTGTATAGCACCGAAATCTTAGTTTACAGGAGTCGCACCTTTCAAATGGGAGATGGTTACGTTGTAAGTGCTCAAAGCAAGCCTTTGCCATCCTCTCTGGATTAGGAGGTATGGTTGGTACATGATAAGTAAACGGACCTAATTGTGGGATAGTATTACTCCTTTACTCCCAACAATCCCACCAATTTCCACACGACGTACAAAAATCGGCATCCGAACCAAAGATTACAAAACCAAGTGGATGCACTTCTCTTTTTAAAAACTCCTCATGCAAACAATGGGCACAGAATAAGTGCAACGCAAAGAAAGTGCCATCTTGGTTGTACAACACAACATCCTCTTTATCGTGGACTACTACTTTTTCATCCCATATTGATTTCTCCATTTTATACCTCCGTGAAGCACCTAAATCTTAGATTACATGTGTTACACTTCGTAGAAAAGTGTGGTTCTAGGTCGTTTGGTCGAATAGCCCACCTACGATCATCTGTTTCAAACCTTACGGAAAGCATGCCCGTGGGCCAACGCCCCACAATCCAGCCTTTAGCACCCGCTGGTATACACCATATTATCCGTTTTTTGGTTACAACGCAAAACATTAAGTAGTCCAACACTCAAACCGAATCGTACAAGTAGCACAATATTCTACTGTTGGGCCATTTGTTTCATTCTTAAATTTTTTCATTACGACATCTGAGGTTAGAAAACTACAGGGCATTAACCAACCTATATTACACTGTGTACATTTGTTACCCATACCCAAAATAGGTGCATCGCTCCACATACGACACACGTAGCAAAAATATTTCATTGTTATCTCAATGTGTGGCACCTGAATCTATAATAGCAAGTAGGACACCATAGTTGGAAAGGGGTTTCAGAAAAAGGTGACTTCTTAACTATGTTTTGACAACTCACCATAAGCAAATCAGCCAACCTCAGAATTACTGGATACCCCTTGAAGGTGCCTAGTGTTTTATCAATGTGCCTGGTTATCACGCCCCATCAGTATCAGAATTTTTGAAGTTGTACACGGGCTTCATCATCAACTCTATCTCAACTGTTTCAGAGATAGCCTCAACAATGACAGCCATGTCTTTATAAGCTCCTGGTGATTCGTCTAATGTGCCTGCGTTAGCCGTAGTAGTATAGATTCCCCTCATGGACTCCTGGAATTCCTCTACGTCTAGGATATTCTTAGCTTGCCTTCGTGATAACAGCCTCCCTGCTCCATGCGGTGCTGAATAATTCCACTTCTTACTGCCCTTACCACGACAAATAGCTACCCCGTCCCGCATGTTGAACGGAATAACCAATCGTTCGTCTAGGTGTGCCGATACTGCTCCTTTGCGAATTATATTATCCTCAAAGGATATGTAATTGTGTATAGATTCCACCGTCTCAAGGTTGTGGTTGCCGTAGTCTCCGAAGACCCATCCCACTATAAGTTCAGCCATGATGCGTCTGTTCAGCAGCGCATACTCCTGAGCTATCTGCATATCATCAAGGTAAGCCTGCCCACCCAACTCTAGGGGAAGATACTCCAACCCCTTATAGGCATCTGCCCCAAGGAACATCTTTCTGATCAATTCCTTAGCCCTAAGTTGGTGGTAATTAGCTACCCGCAATCCGAAGTTTCTACTTCCCGAATGAATAAGCAACCAATCATCACCAGTGTCGTCATCATGGTCAAGCTCTATGAAATGATTCCCACCACCAAGAGTACCTATTGAACCTATAGCTTTTGCGGCGTCCTGTCCAGTTTTTCCCGCTATGGAACGAACACTTGACAGGAGTTGCCTATCGAAAACGTCTGTCGGTGTCTTTTTGTTTGGTAGTTTTTCTGATATTGAACGGATGCCGAAACCACTGGGAATGTGGGTCTTTATAAAGTGATCTAGATGCTCGTAGTCTTTCCTAGCAAACGAAGCGCCTAGATTAACAGCAAGCACCCCACAGCCAATATCCACACCGACCACGGCAGGAATTACATACCCATTCATCTTGGCGGTGTACCCCACCACAACTCCCGCTCCTGCGTGACAGTCTGGCATAATGGCAATATATGTCTTTGCAAACGCTGGGTGATTAAGACAAGTATATATCTGAGACACGGTAGTCTCGTCAATAGAATCTATCATTACGTTTGCAAAGTTGTACTTACCCTTATATGTTAGCATTTTGTCTCCTGCGTGCCTCAAATATTAGATACTTTAATTTGTCATGCCCTTGCTGACTTGTTCGGTATACTTCCTCATACCACAACTCATCACCAACATCTGCTGAGGGTGTATATCTTATGTGGTATCCTTTTACTTTAAGTCCTTTTGTATGAGTAGTAGCAATAACTGGTCTATACTTGCCACCATTAACAACCACATAAAATCCTGTATCATCTTGTCTGATTAGCACATTATTTCCGTTTCTCTCCCAATCTGAACATATTTGCCAAAAGGTGTAAACTATGGCGTTTTATTTTCTTTTAGCTTTGAGTATTTTGGTAAAACCTGCTTTTTATTGGCGTTTATTCTCACTATTTAAGCCAGTGATGTTATCCTACTTAGCTTGAAATTGTCCCCTTTTTACCTTATTTAGTCCCATTTCTCTGGAGAATCTTCAGGATTTTTTGCCGTTAGCTCATCTATTGTTGCTAAAAGCTCTCTTTCTTGCTTGGTTCGTTCTTGCAACTCCTCACAATCCTCACATACCACCCTAATGAAGGTACTATGACTATCCTCCAAATCCTTCGTGTACTCGCCTATTAACTCCCCTTCCACATCCTCCTGATAGGTGTTATTGCACCCGGTACACCGAAACTTGAATACTTGCCGTAGTCCAAACATTTCCAGCACCTTATTATGAATAGCAAGTTTCTCATGTCCTTCTAGGGACGTGAAAACCCTACCAAACATTTCCAATGCCAGGGAATCCTCCTTACCCATCATTTGGGATTCTCTATCTTTGTTCATGGTTGCTCCTTCTGTTCACTCTTCTAAACCTTCAAGGTATCTGGTGTATGCCGTAAACAGCTTAATATCTGGTTTAGAACAAAAATGCTTGTCACATTCCTCAGCGACATATTGTGCTACAAGTGGCATCCCTTTTGTCACGTCTCTGAATTCTTCTCCCAAATCTGCGTGTGCTTTGGCAACAGCACCCATTACTTCACTCTCTGGGAGAGCAGGGTTTTGGACAGTACCAGTATCTATTTTCACATAGGCTGTTTGTGGTATGTCAAGTTTCTCTTTGGCATACGCCACATGTGACTTCAACACCACACCCTCTCGTCCTTTCTCCTTTGCCATAGCTAACATATCGTCTCTAGTAGCAAAGAGGCTTTCCATTGTCGTGTGACGTGAAATGCCCCAACGTTCCACAACCGATAACCTGTAATGATAACAGTGTTGGTACATCAGTGTATATGGGATAAACCGTTCTGCTGCCATATCCCAAATGTCGAACACTACAAATTCATTCTCTGTGTGGACTTCGAAACGGGCAGGAGACCTACCCTTTACAAGGATTTCGCCAAATACCACGTAATCAGAGTTCCAGTCTATCAACGAGTCCCGTATTAGTGCCTCAACCTTTACATCCTCTCCTGTTCCTCTGAACTTGTTTTGAAACTCCTGACTGGCTATCGCCTGATGACGAGTAGCTATTGCAAGAGTATCATCCACGACGGACAAACGTAAATTAGAGCCGTCACGTTTCTCAGTCCAAGAAATGTCCTCTCCGAGCAGAATACGAGGACTTGGATGTAAGCCAACAATGCTTGTAAGGTCTGGATACGATGGAAGTTTCTTTTCGTTCATCTTCGTTCTCTCCAATGCCTATTTCTAATTTCGTTCTGTTCTCTAAGCATCGCTAGTGTGGCGTGACCTAGCGACGCAATCCAGCAAAGTAGCGCCAGTACCAACTCCCCTTGGAGGAGTAGCACTATTGCCGAGATTGAGAAGAATACATCAAAAAGATAGTTAGCTATCTTGCTTACGTTATTGTCATTACTTAGTGGTTTCATTGCTTATTCTTTCTGTTCAGGTGCTCTCCTCATTCATCACCTGCGCCATCTTATCTTTGTCCGTCCCGTTGCTTTTGTACCAAACTTGGGCCGCCCTCACTCAGACACTTAATCAATGATGCCTGTTGTTCATCATCCAACCCACCATCCCCAAGCGCTTCACCAATCGCACCAATTACGTTACCTATCTCTGTTTCTATTACACCTCTGGCCATTTTGTTACTCCTTCTGTTCTGGTGCCCTACTCCTCCACCAACGATCGAACTCCATTGCCTGTTGAATGTCTGGAAGCCGTAGACCACGCATGGTTGCAGGAAGAATGCGGTAAGCGTCGCCATATGGAATATGCTGTAACACAAGTGGTTGGGTAGAAACTACCCTATACAACGCACTTCCATCAGCTATGCCCTGAGAATATATATAATCTTTACACTCACCATGCGTTAAAGCCTCATTTGACTTTGCCGTAAGTGCATCAAGAGATTCTTGCTCCTTCTTCATGTGTGTCTCAAAATCAAGACAGCCACACGCTAACTTGAAATGCTTGTCGTAGACCGACCAATGCCCTGGTGCTATCGTCTTAGATAGTTGTGCCATAGTATCTCCTTAGTTAAAGAGTTCCTATTAGATAAATTACCCACAGAAGCATAATTGTAGCACTAGCCAAGTGGATTTTGTAGTCTGACGGTTTTACCACTGTAGTTATAGTCTGTTCACTTTGTACCCTACTTGCAAATACAATGAAGATTTGCAACACGTACAAGATAGCTATGAACCACAGAAAGAATAGTAACATCTTACTTTTTTACCTTTCTTGCCCACGCATATCCCGCCCTTGTTCTCACCATTTCAAGCGATAGAAACCAGTTTCCACGTTTCATCACGCCGCTTATTACCTCTGCCTGAATCTTATCTTCGTTTATTTGGTGTAACAAATCAGCCAGCACATCCGCACAAGCTGGTATGTTTACACCATAAAGACCGCCCTGTTCAGCCGTCCTAAGTTTCTGAACCCATACATTCACCTGAGAGTTTATGATGCCCTTTTCGGCACCATCCTCTGTGGTGCGATGGTTTGATAATTCAATTTTCCTAGATTTGCTTCTCATGGTTATATTTTACACCATGCCGTTCTGAGAGTCAAGCCCTTTGTCCTTGCCCTTGCTGTTCCTGGTAAACTTCACGTCCCAACCCCCACCATAGGCTATAGCGTATTCGTGGATAAGATACTCAGCCTCGTGCCTGGTATCAGCCTCGTCTACCTCTTCCCATCGACCTCTTCGTTCTTTCGCCATTATCTTGTAGGGCATCGAGTCCTCCTAATTAGTGTAACACTGGAATCTATCGCAACAAGTATCACAAATGTTTGGGTTGTCAATTAAATATTGTGGTGTAGAGCCGAGGGGTGAGTCGGTAAACAATAGATAATCACAAGAGACTTCCCTACTTTGTTGACACTTTGGGCAGGGAGTCGTTACAGGCTGTCTAGTTGTAGCTCGTAATTCTCCACAATAATAGCAAAAAAGATATTGGGTGCCATACGTAGTGGTATATTGGGTTCCATACCTTATGTCCATCTAATACCCATATGTATATGCAAGCTTTTTAGCCGTGTCGTCTTCTCCCTCTACACTCTGCAACAGCACGACCCGTGCCACCAGGAGAGCGACGATGGCTTCAAGTGCTAGTATCTGCTGTTCAAGCCTCTCTACGTCTTTTCCCAGTCTATCTATGTCATTCATGGTTTTGCCCCGTCTCCATGCGTGGACTTCCCACTCGTAATTCTTTGCCACCGCAATTTGAGCACCGCATGTTATTCATATGGTCAACAACAGCCATTAAGTCCATAGGTAACTTAAGGTACTCGTCCCATGCGTGCTTACAGGAGTCACAGGATACTCTTAATAGCCCTTGGTTTTTGTCTGTCATGGCTTTATAGCTCCATCCTTGATAGTGATACGAGGTTAAACGCCACAACACCTACCATGATGGCGTTTAACCCAATCAGTATTAGCCCCACTGAAACGTACTTCCTGAACAGAAATAATAGTGTCACCGCAACCATGCTGCCATAGACCTTTAAGGCTACGAACATCTGTACGTTATGTTCTATCAGTTGCCTCATAAGTGGATTAAGCTCGTAGCCACCGTGTCCCAAAGCGAGATTGGTCAAGTACACATCAAGTATACTCAGCAGTACGAATGCTAATGCCAGTGTTGCTGTCGCGACTCCATTTCACTTTGCCTCCTAGTCCACCCCTCTACTTGCAGAATAGGACGCTAGTGCCCTGCTCTCATATGCAAGGAATATCCTTGGTTTGTCGCTGTTTGACAGGTTCAGCATTGGATGGTCGCCACGTCCATGACGGATATGCCCGCTCACCCATACGTCTTTATTTATGGAGAACCCCCTGGTAGCAATATGCGAAGTGCTGGCAGGATTTCTTTTCGGTAGAACAAAGTTCCGTGGCATTTTAGAGTACATCTTCTTTGCAGTTTCCCCGTGGAACGGGGAAGTTTCCACAAAGAACCATTCTCCTTGCCGCTTGAAAGTCTTTCCGATTACTTCCAATGGTTTCAGCGACTCAAAGGCTTCTTCCACGGTTGTAACGGGGTCTGGAAGCAAGCACATAAAATAGTTCCGTCCGTCCATAGAAGATAGGTAATGCTTATCACCCACCTTTAGTAGTGCCGCCTCTGGTCTGCGCTCTTCTTCCCTGACACAACTGTCTTTATAGGCTTGGGATGCAGCTTCGTACATCGCATTTGAGATTGTACTCTTTCCATCGTTCCATTTTCCAGTCCAATCCCACCTTGCCTTCTCGGAGTCTACAATCTCAACATCTTTCCATCCAATCCCTGCCGCACGAAGTACAGAGAACGGAATTTGCATTGTTGCGTGCTTGAAACATGCACTTTGATGGGCAGAAGTAGTGGTGGAATACTTATCGGCATTCAACACGAAGCCAAAAGGTGTCCTGACCATCAGTGGGAAGTGATGCCCATACGAATATAGCACATCACCGTCGATGAACATGTGACTACCTTGTCCTGCCACAGCCCCATCACTTACGAATTTCTTTATTAGTACGTCATGCGAAATCATTGCCATCCTCCTTCGTGTGTCTGTTCTTCACATTCCTAGTATATCAGGCTTGTTCTTGTTTGTCAACTACCGAATTCTTAGCCTGGTCTAGTGCTGCCATCACTTCTGGGAAATTCGGTTGGAGGTTAAGCGCACAACCATAACAAATTAGCGCCTTGTTTCGCTGACCAGTAAGGTAATACGCATTACCCAGTAGGAACCAATCATCTGCCAATGATACACTAGGAAAGAAATACAATGACAGTTCCAACAGGATACGGAGGGTTTCTATCTCTTCTGGTTTCATAGCTTTTGATGGTTGTACAGGCCCAGTTTCTCTACCTTCCTCCTTGGCGAAGCGGTATCCCTCAGCCTTGGCTAACAAAACCTCAAGTGGTACTGCCCTGGGGTTTACTGCAAAGCGAGCTTTGGTTAGGGCTATTTCCTTATCGTATGGTGTACTTTCCATGATTTCCTCCCTGTTCTGGCAACTTCTTGAGCCGTTCTGTTCTAGCCGCTGTTCATCGTATTTCACAAATGTCACCAAGCTGCACCTTGTTCCACGGCTCTGGCTTTCATAACCCTCTGGAAGCGGTTCTTGGCATTTGAAGATTTGTGTCTCCATAGGTTGCCTCCAGCCACAGGAGGGGCACCAGCCGTAGAAATCACCCCAATGGTTTGTGGCGATTTTTCTCTCGTCGTCACACGTACTGCATTTGTATAGTTTATACGATACGTTGCCTGTTATCATTGTTTACCTCTTACTCATACAATCAAACTCAGTAGTCCTACCAGTGCAACCAGTGCCAACCACATAAGAGCCACCATTAGTAGCACCACACTTCTTGATGATTTGCCTTTCCGCATCATTCCTACATGTAAGCGTAATACGGCTAGAAATCCCCCTACGTATACCAAGAATAAGGCTACTTGAATTGTTATCACTATTTACCTCTTATTGTTGATATAAACAGACGGGCCAACAAACAAAGCTAGAAGCAACCAACCCCAAGGTGCCAGTTGGAATATCCCATCCTGAAACGAGAAAATGAATGCCATGTTACTCCTCCTTTATTCGAGGCACTGTAGGTAACACCCTACTAACCCTTGTATATCTTAATACCAAGACCCTCAAGAATGTGGCTAATGCTATCTGCTTCTGGAAGTCCCGTAAGGTTTACCCCTTCACTAACCACAAGTAGGTCAATCCCAACAGGCTCTCCTAGGTTGAGGGCATAATCGACGAGACGGTTCTCATCAAGTTCTTGGGTGTACCCCACAGGCTCGTCCAGCAAGTGGATATACACTGCATCTGCAACAACATCGTATGCTGCTTCTTAATATTCATTCTGCGCCTCTTCTTGAACACATGGACACACCTTTTCCCTATCAGAATCAAATGCTCTGTCTCTCCTCACCTCTGCCGTGCTGTTTGTAGGAGTTATTCCTTTCTCTGTTATGTTGAAATCACTTTCCTTGAATTCAGCCCATCTCATTTTGCACACAGGACAAATCATGCCGTCACCTTCTTCATCTTTCCGTCAGCGTGGGGTGAGAACCTTATGAAAGCTATACCGTTAACGCAAATCCAGACTCTGCCATCGGAAGCTATCTGGACGCCGAGGTCGCCCCGCATGTATCCATGCCTAAACTCGCTTGGCATGTTTTCTATGGATATGACGCCAGTTTGGTGTGTTTCCTGATACTCTTTTATCTTATCCATTGTTGCTCTCCGCCTTGACAAGCTGCCACTCGTTGGATAAAATTCCATGCGGAATGCAATCCCACGTACCGCAGTAGCCACACCAATGGAACCTAGTAGGTGTGTTCATGCAGCACTGAGAGCCGTTGTTTTCAACATGTCCTGCTAGTAGTGTACAAATAAACCTTCCATCAGGTGATACTGTTGGGCATCCTGTGTCATCTCTCATGTTACGTCCTTTCGAAGCTAATTGAGGTCATATGGACATTGGTTGCAAGCCGCAACGCAATCCCACTCATCGCAGTGGGCGTGCCTCCGTTCCCATGCTGCCTGGGTCATTCGCCCCACAAAGTAATTGCATATCTCACAAAGTCGATCCCTCATTTTCCCTGCCTCCTAACCCGCATAGGCTACATTGAGAGTGTTTAGATAACCCTCGACCAATTTTTTCTCCTCTGCGGAAAGAGAGCCTAAGAAGGTAGCGAGCAATGCTCGGCCCTTAGCTGCACAACTATCACACAGAGGAAAATAAGCCTTCGCTCCACATATCACACAATCCCTCACCCTACCTAGCCTCCCATATTCTTGTTGGGTATCGGACGTGAGTATGGAAGACTCATGGCTGAGATGTTATTGATGACCTCTTCGATCAACTCAATCTCAGCCTTCTCCTCATACAAAGGTTCGTCACCCCACATCTCGTCTGGTAGCATAGCCCTCAGTCCTTTAGCGTTAGCTTCCAACGCTGCCAACAGTTGTCGATAAACCTCTGGTTTGTCCATTGCCGTTCCTTCCTGTGAGTAGCTTCTTACACACTAATGATATCACATGCCCAATCCGATGTCAACTACCATTCCACTAGCCCCAACTCCCTCCTCTCTTTGCCGAAGCTACCCCTCTACGAGTGAAGCACATGAACCTACATTGGCAATCTGCTGGACAATTATCTGATGCTGTTCCAGATGTACAGAGAGGGGGCTTCAGTACCCTAGTCAATAGCTTCTCATTGCTAATAGAAAACATTTTATCATTAGATAGTTTCTCAAAAACAACCTCAAAGCCACCGCCGCCGAGGGGTCGTGTGTCAACACATCTGGCGGGAAAGGTTTTGGAATACTTTTTTATTAAGTAGATGGCTCCACGCTTATAGGAATAGTTCTTTCGGGATAAGACATAGCTTCCCCATACGTGTATGCTATCTGCGTTTGTTGCCTTATCTATTTCTTGTTTTAGAAGTGCCTTAGCCTCTTCCTCACTATCCGCCTCTACTTCTATGTAATTGTTATTAAGTGAAACGTCAAGTAATATATCATATATCATTGTTCTCTGCCTCACTTATCCGTAAAATATATCCCCAAATAGACAGCACTGTAAGAATACATCTGCTGTAGTAGCGTCGTCATCTTCGTTCCGCCAATCAGCGAAATGGGTTGGGTATTTCTCAGCCATCACCTTAAGACCTCGTACACAAGCCTCCTTGTTCAGTGTCCATGTCTTGTCGCCTTCTTCTCCTTCCATGTCACTGATGGTAAGACTGCCACCTTTTAGTGGTAGTTCTATGTGCTCAAATTTTATACCAAGACTTTCCTTCGTATGCCTTTCGAGTGTGCCCGTCTTAACTGGGTAATTGAAACTATCTATGCAATACCAGTAGTTTGAGCCACCCTCCATTGCCCCACAAAGCAGGTCGTTTATCCTCTCGTGGCTGACTGTTATAATAATTTCTATCTGTTCGCTGTTCTCTGCCTCTAACTGTTCATTCATGGCTTCACTCCTTCACATTTTATTTCTACGCCCATAGCAAACCTTCCTCTCCAGGTAGTAGTTTTCCAACAGAGCGTACCATCAGGTAATGACTCAGTTTGTTGCCACATACTCGGAGGTGGGGGTAACGAGTCGTTGTACCTCTGTATGTACGGGTCAGCGATAGTCACCAATAAGACTATCAAGCCCATGAGTAGAGGTGAGAGAAATGCGGAGAAGGCCCCAGCAAACACAAGTGGATTATCGGTCTTCCTAAAGAAGAACCAGAAGACTAGGCTCAACATTAAACCTATACCAATCAACCAAGGCCACGCCTCTGCGGTAGTGACTCCAAATAGTTCTTCGCCATTATCACTCATACTGGCCTCCTAAAGATAAAAATAGTGTGTGTCAAGTATTGAATCGTAAGACCACATCAAGTTTTTGTGCCTTCCAAATGTGAAGTGTTCACCCGTTCTGCCATTGCATAGTTCTTTGAATGCTTGTTCAGAAATTGCATCACTGTTATTTACAGCCTGTGCCATCTCTGTTGCATCATTAAAAATGCCGCCGAAGTTTTCTATACAATCACCGACAAGTTCTCTCATCCCATCCTCCTTAGCTTTTCCTATCTTCGGCCTCATCTCACTGTGTTACGCATTGGTTCTACTTTGTAGACATTGCACCAATGTGGGCCGACAACATACCCCGTATGGAAACTATTACCGTCCTTGGTGTCTATGTACGTCTTTTTAGCACTCCTGTAGCCTAGGCGTTGCATCAAGTCCTTTCGTGGATGCTCTAGGTTGTGGTATGTATTGCCGTACTGGTCTATTGCCATGTATCTCATTTCATCGCCTCCTAGCTATTCTGAGCCTTTATCATATTGTTATCAACCTATCAACAATGCTTCTCATCCTCTTGTAGGCGCTCATACACCCAGTACAAGGATCCTCAATGTACTCATTGCCACTAAGAATAACAAGATTCCCCTTCTCCCTGCAATGCGATGTAGCGTCTATGTCATCCATTGTTTCCAATAGAATATACAGTATGGTTGTAGCACTCACTTTCCTTGCCTCCTCATGTATGATTCTGCTGGTTGTAGTTTTTCTTGGAAATACCCTTCATACAGGTCAGGATGCCAATTACGCATACAGTCTTTTGCGGCTTGGTATTTTTCTGGTTGGAAGTGTGACGAGAATGCCACAACCACCAAACACCAGTTGCAGTCCTCTTCGTACCAGCCATCCTCTCTGCGAGACTCTGTTTTGAACGCTATCGGCATTTCCAACTGTCTACCAGGAGAAAGATGATAGCCACCATGACTAGGTGTGCTGTACCACACTATGCCTGGTGCAACCTTCTCCGAATAGTCAGACATGCCCCAAGGTGTGCTAGTTCCCATTATCTTTACCCTTCCCTATATTCAAATACGCTTTTCTTGCCTAGTTCAGTACCTCTTAGATGCTTCATGGCATTACAAAGAGTTATCTTGTCTGTCTTGCCTTTGGATACATGAAACCAATGATTAGCTCCAAACGAGCCGATGCGGACATAATCACCTTTACTCTCATGCCCACACACACTGTCGATTGTCCACTCAAAGACCTGTTTCTTGCCACCATCCCAATATCCATCAACTGCCTCTGGCAGGGTCTGCCTTAATACAACCATCTTTGCCCTCCTTCTTCGTTGTTAGGTATCAAAGTGACTCATACTTTTGTTATGCCTTTTTCTTCACAGGGAAGGATCTTGTTTATTCTGCGCACTGCATTCGAGATCGCGGTTCTCCTATTAAGGGTTTTGGTGGCACAGCTAGTGGGCCTGTTGAGTTGTGTAAGGGGATGGACAAGATCGCTTCAATTCTTCGTAGTCGGGTAGGGAAGAAACTTAGACCAATCGACTGCTTGGATATCGCCAACATCTGTGGATACATCGTGAAGGCTGGCAACGTGCGGCGCAGCGCACAGGTGGCTATTGGGAAGAAAACTGATGTTGAATTCCTGTGGGCGAAGAATTGGCAACGTGGTCCAATTCCGGCACACAGAGGTCAATCAAACAACTCAGTCTTCTATTAGTTAGTATATTTAGATAAAGTGGTTTTTCCAACACCTGCCGGCCCTGCAAAAAGCAGGTGAGGCATATTTTTTTGCTCAACAAAGGCCTTTATTCTTTTCACTATCTCTTTCTGGCCTTTCATATCAGAAAAATCTTTTGGCCTGTATTTTTCAGTCCAGATTGCGTTAGACATGAATTTCAAGAATGAAGCTTAATTTAAATAATTATTGCATTAGATTATATCTTCTTCAGCAACAACCATAAAATCTCCTATAGCTATAATGGCAGAAAAAGGTATTAGAATATGGCCTTCTTTGTCTTTTTCCAGTTCTAATTTCTCTGTATAACTAGTTGGGTTGTTTAAAACCATATGTATCAGTTCTCCGGACCTTGTTTCGAAGATTAAGTCTCCTACCTCTCCAAATCTCTTTCCAGTCTTGCTTACAACGGTTTTTCCCATAAGCTGCTTAGAAAACTTTTTTTCTTCTTCAGCCATAATAATCCCTCGTGAGTAAATATAGGAAAATATAAACTTAAGTTATATTTAAATGTTTTGAAAATTCAAAGATTTTTCAAATACCTCGGAAATCTTTGATTTCCTTTGGTTTTGAAAGTTCTTCTTCATTATAGCATGTTGTGTTTAAGCTGCATGCCTTGCATTTATTTTCATTATTGCACTGGTTTGGCAGGTCTTTGTTTTTGATTAATTCCTGGACATCTTTGACAATATTTTTTATTTCCTCTTTTAGAAATGGGTTTATAGCTATTCGCCTTTTTTCCTTTGCATCAAGATAGTGTATGAAGCCTTCTTTTATTGGAATGTTGAACTTTTCTTCCAGCAATAATGCATAAGCACCTATCTGGATCCTATGCCCTGGCCAAACACCATCCCTTGGGCTTTTCCCTGTCTTTAATTCTATAGGGATGTAATTATCTTCATATACATGCACTTGGTCAATAATTCCTTTCAATTGTAATATATCTGATTCTATCCTGAATTCTGACTGTATCTTTGGGATTAATTTCTCCCATAATTCCTTTCCGTAAATATTGTGTTTTTCTATAAAATTGAAGATGTTTTTTGCTCTTGTCTCTGCCTCTTCCTGCAGGTTAGGCCAGTTTCTCTTAAAAGCCTCAAGAAGCTTTACATCTACTTCTCTTAGTCTTGATTTGTTTCTTATAATAATCTCTCTTAATAATTTAGAATAGTTTTGTTTGTATAATTGCATTAAATAGCCAAAATCCACTGCTTTCTTTATCCCTACAATTAGATTCTCTTCATTCTTATTAACTGTATCAAATGTCTCATGCCTAACAGAACCTAAAACAAGAGCTTCTTTCGGAACCTCCTCAACCTCAAGAACCTTCTGCAGAAACAACATCCTTGGACAGTATAAATAAGTCGAAAGCATTGAAACGGATATTTTCATAAAAACAAAGTACAAAAACCCATTTAAATAGTTTATGGGTGAATGTCCAGTGCTATATACCCACAACCACTGGACATTTGTGTGCGTGAGGTTTATAAACCAGTTCTATATTATAATAATTAACCAAGTATTTACGTATTTTTACGAAAAGTTTATAAATACGTAAAACGTACTTTAACTTGGTGATTAATATGGAAACAGCTAAGATGTCAGAAAGAGGTCAGATCATAATTCCTAAAGAGGTACGCGATGAGGTTCATGCTTCAACAAATACTACTTTCGTAGTTAGTGCTCTTGATAAGAATACTATTGTGATGAAGAAATTTGACCCTGAGGCTTATATCAGGGAATTCAAAAAAATGAGAAAAAGAACCGCTAAGCTGTCTTCCTCTCAAGTAGAGGCATTGATTCATGAAGTCAGAAAAGAAAAACGTAGTTCTTGATACCAATATAATAATTTCAGCTGCAATTTCTAAAGAAGGAATACCTGCAAATATATTTTATGCTTTGATTAGAAGCAAAATAATAAACTATACAACTAAAGAGATAATTGAAGAAGTGTTTAGGGTTTTTGGTAGACCTTCTTTAAGGGATATTGTCTATGATAACAGGAAAAAATTTGTCCTGAGAGGTTTTATATCTAAATCCATAATAATAATTCCAAAATTCAATGAAAAAGTAATAATTGAAGATCCTTCAGATGATAAATTCATCAACTGCGCATTGACTTCTAGATCCAACATAGTCTCTGGAGATTCTCATCTATTAAGGTTAAAAAACTATAAAGAGGTTAAGATAATAAGCGCTAAAGAATTTTTGAAAAGTTTAAAATGGGATTAAAAGAGATTGCATTAGACAAAAAACTGTTAGAAATAGAAAAATATATAAACTACTAGTGATTATTTGTGATTAAAAGTGATTAAAAATCACAATGTGATGAAAAATGCAATCAAGGCTAGAAATCAATGACTACACGGCCAGAGTGCTGGACGTTGTCAAAGGTAAATTTGGATTAAAAAACAGAAGTGAAGCTCTAAATAAGCTTACAAAGGAATGCGGCTCAGGTTATGTTGACCCGCAGCCTAATGAAATGGCCCTAAGGGAATTAGATGTGATCTATGAAGATCATAAGAAAAAACACCGTAATAGGAAGATGAACGATAAAGAGTTAAAAGTTCTATTAGGAATATAAGATGTTTACTTATGATATAACTGATATTCTCAGGAAGAAGTTAAAGAAGCTTGCCAAGAAAGATAAGATACTTGCAAAGACATTCTACAAAAAACTCCAGGAAGTGATAAACCGGAATGAAGGGACAATTAATTCCTATAAGAACCTAAAATCCCCAATGAACGAATTCAAGAGGATACATCTTACTGATAATTATATCTTACTCTTTAAAGTAGAGAAGAAACATATTGTGTTTGTTGATGTAAAGCACTGGGATCATGTTTATGAGAAATGAGAATAAAAGAGATAGCTATAGACCAAAGGGAAAGGGTTAAGATAAATGATGCTATGCAGACTATTTATGGGGTTTGAGGTTAAATGGTTCGCTAAAGCTCTCTTAAGTTTTTGATTTGTCATTAATAATAATTATATTAAAGAAAGATTTATATTCTTTAGATCAATAATATTTATAAACTATTTAATTATTTAATATGTAACAATGCTAAGCATTGATAATTGTGAAAAAAAGAGTGTTTGTTTAGTCGATGTCGATAGCTTGATCCCCAACCTTGCTTTAATGAAGATTTCTTCGTATTTTAAACAATATGGATTTAATGTTGACTTAATAAAAGTAGGTAATAGTGGTTATGACCATCATAAAAGAAAAAAAATTGGGATAGATGGTTCAAATTATGATAAGGTCTTTATCAGTAGTATTTTCACCTTAAATAAAGGAACAGTTAGAGTTAGAAAAGGTAAAATGGTTTATCGAGGTGGTACAGGTCACGATGAATTCAAACCTAATAAATGGTTGCCCGATGAAGTTGAGCATATGTTTCCAGATTATAAGTTATACCCAGATAATACATATAGTATAGGTTTTCTAACTAGGGGGTGTATTAATAAGTGTAAATTTTGTTTTATACCAAGAAAAGAAGGGTCTCTGAGGTTGCACAGTCCGCTTAAGGAATTCTATAATAAAAAATTGCCTAAAATAATGTTGCTTGACAATAATCTTTTAGCCAGTCCTGATTGTATAGAGATACTTAAAAAATT